>Ga0308156_1000101_pt1 | contig 262567 bp, 222 predicted proteins | sample PhyAR2_FD_201041 | JGI IMG/M metagenome (GOLD analysis project Ga0308156, IMG submission 201041) | Phyllosphere microbial communities from UC Gill Tract Community Farm, Albany, California, United States - DLSL A.R2 | ecosystem: Host-associated > Plants > Phyllosphere > Unclassified | place...
AAGTATATCAATTACTACAATAACGACAGGATAAGACTTAATCTAAAAGGAAAGAGTCCGGTACAGTACCGAACTCTTTCATATAATAATATTGTTTAATTTTGTCTAAACTTTTGGGTGCAGTCTAATCGAGCGGATTTTTTATTTTTTGATAAATTTAAGTAAAACCAGATTTCCCTTTGAATCTTTCAGTTTTAGAAAATAGTTTCCTGAAATAAGATGACTGATCGTGATTTCTTTGGTAAACAGATCCTTTAAAAGAACTTTTCCACTGATATCTATAATCTCATACTCCCGGAACTGACGGTCAGTATTTACTTTTAAAATATCGGAAACAGGATTCGGATATACTTTGATCAAAACATTGTTGTTTTTTGACAGAGTTTCATGGCTTTCTAAAAATAAGCATGAAGGCGGAGTCGTTATGACACCATTTGTAAAATCATAATATATAGTACTTCCCGCAGGAATAAGATTGGTACTCATGGTTTGAGGAATATTCTCAAAAAGGGTACAGTTATTAAAACGCAGATTGGCATTTTCAAAATCTCTGGTTGTTTTGTACCATGAATCGCACCCTGCAGGCTGCATCGTTATTCCCGGCCAGAATGTATCCATAGCAAAACCGTTGACAGCATTCGGGTTAACCATGTCAACCATTATACAGCTTCCAGCCGTCCACGTAGAGGGTGCTTTAAAATAAATGGCTGCCGAAGGAATAATTCCGGTGTAATATTTTTTGCTCATAATCGCAGAAGAATTTCCCTGTCCGTCAACCAGAAACGCCTTGATTTCTTTATTTTGGTTAATAAGAATCTGTACATTGTTAGGTGCAGAGCTTGAATTCTGGGTAGGGGTACTTCCATCAGTGGTATAATAAATCGTGCCGTTTCCTGAAATAGTGACTTGATAAGGATTATCATAATGACTTGCAAAGGGACTCATTGTGAGCTGTGAAAAAAACAATGAGGACACAAAAAATGAAGAAAAAAGTAGAAATTTTTTCATGTAAAAATGGGTATTAGTTTAGTTTTTATAAAATTAATAATATTTATCTATAAATAAATCAATTATTTTTCAACTTTAAAAAACTTAAATGTTAATTCTTTCGTCCGTTTTTATTTTAAATATTAACTTTGGCAATCTTTGAGTTTAATAAAAGGAGAGTATGAAATCAGCAGATTCCGTACATCCGTTAAAAAATGAATATCAACATATGAAACTTAAGTACAGTCTGCTGGCCTTGGCAGCTCCGCTTTTAATGAATGCACAACAAGTAATGACACCTGAAATTCTTTGGACTTTGAAAAAAGTTGGAGTACAGGCTGTTTCACCGGATCAGGGTTCACTTATCTATAAAGTAGGACAGGTAGATCTGAAAACAGAAAAAACAAAAAACGAGAACTATTTTCTGAATGTTCTTAATAATCAGTCTTCCAAAATTGATTTCGGTAAGAAAGCCCTTATTCAATGGGATAAAAACGGGATCTATGCTCAGGAAGGCGATAAAATCTATCTTTCTAAAGATGCAGGAAAAACCTGGACAGAATTTTATACCATCGGTGAAGTTGATAATGTTGTCATCTCTCCGGACGGGAAGAAAATTGCTTTCAGCAAGCAGGTATTGGTAGAAAAAGTAATGGGGAAAGATAAATTTGCTGATACTCCTAAAACGACTGCTCAGGTATATACAGACCTGAACCACAGACACTGGGATTATTTCAATGAAGGAAAATACAACCATGTATTTGTAGTGAATACTTCTGATAAAGCAGAATCTGCTAAAGACCTGCTGGAAGGAAAAATGTGGGATTCTCCTCAGAGACCTTTCGGAGGTGCTGAAGACTTTATCTGGAGTGCTGATTCTGCACAGCTTTTATATGTTACAAAACCTAAAAGCGGAAAAGAATATTCTACAAGCACCAATACGGATATCTTTGCTTACGATTTAGCATCAGGTACAACCAAAAACCTTACAGAATTCAACAAAGGATATGATGTAAATCCTAAATTCAGTCCGGATGGAAAATCTTTGATCTGGCAGAGCATGGCCAGAGATGGGTATGAAGCAGATAAGAATGATGTAAAAATCATGGATTGGAAGTCTGGGAAGACAACTAATCTGACTTCAGGATGGGACGAAAGTGTTTCAGGAGATGTATTTTGGGGAGCAGATTCAAAAACGATCTATTTCACAGCAGCATTCAGAGGAACAAAGCAGCTTTTTGCCCTGGATTCAAAATCAGCAAAAGTACAGCAGATTACAAAAGGAGATTTTGATGTAAACGAAATCTTTACAGACAATAAAACTTCACTTTTAGTAGGAAGAACAGATGTAAACCATGCCACAGAATTGTTCTCTGTAAACGTTAAAAACGGAGAAATGAAGCAGGTGACTGAAGCGAACAAAGAAACATATGCTAAGTTAGCTCAGGGGAAATCTGAACTTAAGATGGTGAAAACTTCTGATGGTAAAGAAATGGGAGTTTGGTTCCACTATCCACCAAACTTTGACCCGAACAAAAAATATCCTACTTTGGTTTACTGCCAGGGTGGTCCACAGTCTGCTCTTACTCAGTTTTTCAGTGTAAGATGGAACTTTGCTTTAATGACAGCCAACGATTATATCGTGGTAGCTCCAAACAGAAGAGGTATGCCAGGCTGGGGAACAAAGTGGAATGAAGAAATTTCAAGAGACTGGGGTGGCCAGCCGATGAGAGATTATCTGGCAGCAACAGATTTTGCAAAAACGTTGCCTTACGTAGACGGTGACAGAGTAGCAGCGGTAGGAGCGAGTTACGGAGGATACAGCGTATTTATGCTTGCTGGGATTCATGAAAATAGATTCAAAACATTCATTGCGCATGATGGATTATTTGATATGAAATCTTGGTACCTGACTACCGAAGAACTTTGGTTTGCGAACTGGGATCTTGGTTCACCATGGGAAAAGCCACAACCAAAAGCATACACAGAATTCAACCCAAGCAATTTCGTGGATAAATGGAACAAGCCAATTATGATTGTTCAGGGAGGAATTGACTTCCGTGTTCCTTACGAGCAGGGTCAGGAAGCTTTCCAGGCTGCAAAATTAAGAGGATTGAAATCTAAACTGGTTTACTTCCCGAACGAAAACCACTGGGTACTTCATCCACAAAACGGATTGGTATGGCAGAGAGAATTCTTCGATTGGCTGAAGGAAACTTTGTAAGATCAAGAAAAATAAAATATCAACAGAAACGGGCTTTAGCCCGTTTTTTTATGATTAAAAATTCCGACGGCTTAAAAAGATGAAAATATGGACAACCCGTTTTTTATAACCTCAATAACTTCCTTCTTCAAGCTCCCGGCTTCCAACCAGATTAAATAAATAAAATCTCTATATTTGAATATGCAAAACCGGATTTCTTCATTTTCACCCCTTATTGATGATCAGTCCCAAATTATCATTTTAGGATCTATTCCCGGAGTTAAATCACTGGAAAAACAACAGTACTATGCGCATCCTCAGAACAAATTCTGGAAAATCATCTTTGAATTGCTGAACGAAGAGTTTACTGAAGATTATACTCAAAGAATCAAAGCATTGAAGAAACATCATATTGCCCTTTGGGATGTCATTGATTCCTGCGAGCGAAAAGGAAGCCTTGATTCTGAAATCAGAAATGAAGAAGCCAACCAGATCGCTGAACTGCTGGAAGAACACCCGAATGTCAGAGCCATTTTCTGTAACGGAGGAAAATCCTATAAAAATTTGCAAAAACTGTTAGGGAAAAATTATAAACTGCCCATTTTTCTATTGCCTTCTACGAGCCCGCTTCATACAGTTTCCTTGGAAAAGAAACTGGAAGAGTGGAAGAGGATAGTGGAGTTTTTAGGTTGAGGGAGTTGCGGAATTCGGGTAGCGAGTTTGAGGGTTTGAGAGTAGGAGAGTTTTTGAGTTGTAAGAGCATAGATTCCTACGGAATGACAAACAGAACGCTTTATCTATCCATATACCTTGTCACTACATAGGAACCTGTTTTTACTCTATTATTCTCAAACTCTCAAACCCTCTCACGCTCAAACTCTCAAATATTCTCTCAATCCTTTCAACAGCTCCAGCTGGTTTTTAGTCCTGTCTAAATTATGCTCGGGATATTTCGTAGAATAATAAATACTTCCGTTCAGATAGTCTGTTAAAAAACGAAGCTCCTGGATATAAATGGCGACCTGTGCAGCATAATCGAGATTATCAGATTCTTCCGGGGTCAGTTTTTCCTTCAGATAAAATAAAAATCCTTCTTTTACAACCTTATACATTTCAGGGTTGAAATTATTTTGGGCACTGCCGTCATCTTCATTCGTTGTATTGGTATAAGATTGGATCATTGTTCCAAAATCATATAAAATAGTAGAAATCATCATCGTATCAAGATCAATAACCGCTAAAGGACGATGATTTTGATCAAACAGAATGTTGCTGATTTTTACATCGGCATGGATGATTCTTTTGGGAATCCGATTGTTTTTCTCCATTTCAATCCATTGGTCAGGCAAAGACAGCAACTGATTGGTGATTTCTATTTCAGCTTTTGCATTTTCTTTTAAATAAGGAGCTGCATTCTTTAATGAATTTTTATAATCCGAAACCCTTTTCTCAAAATTAAGGAAATTAGGAAGTGTATCTTCAATAGCAGGCAGCTTTTCAGTATTTACAGTGGATAGGAAATAACTGAAGGTTTTGGCTGCTTCAAAAGCCGTCTGCAATGAAGGAGCAGTAAGAAAAGTAGTACTGTTTTCTACAAAACTCAGCATGCGCCATGGATCATCATTGGCATCTTTCACCAAAAGTTCATTGGTAAGAGATGGAATAGGTTCTATGATTTTAAACTGATAGTCATTTGACTTTAGAAGTTCATTAATTATTAAATGATTGTTGACAATGGCTTCCGGCCGTTTGAAGACACGATTGTTGATTTTTTGTAAGATAAATTTCTTTCCCTGATCCTTATTTTCCAAAAGATAGGTTGTATTGATCAGGCCGTCAGTAATAGGAGTGAGACCGTAATTATCCGTACCAATAAATTGAATGACAATATCGTTTAGCTCCATAAATTTTCCGGGTATCTGTTGTTTTTAATTTCCGATGTCAGAAAATCTTTAATTTCCTTTTTATCATCTGCATATGTGACACCCATCCATTGTGAAGGAGAAGCCTTTACCTTTACCTGTACTCTGTTTTCATCTATCATTCTCTGCACGGCAGAAGGAATATAAAACTCCTGAGCAGGCAGTGGATCAGACTCAATAAAGTCATAAAAATAAGCTTCCAGATAACAGAAAATATGAGGATGGAAAATAAAAAAATTCATAGACACCAAACTATCAGGGTCTAATTTTATGTTTTCGCCATTTTTAATATAAACAATAGAGTTATTTATTCTTTGAATGGAAGTCTGCTATTCAACCTTGATGAGATAGTTTTCCGGATCAAGCGTACATATTCCTCTGGCTACCGCTCCATTGCCGCTCAATGTTGTTCCTACAGGATAAGCAATCATTCCCAGTTGCGAATCTGAAATATGATGATGGTTAATTTCATGTGCAGCCAACTGATATGCTTCCTTTCCGTAAAAATCATCCGCATTGATCATCACAAATGGTTCCTGGATCGAATATTTGGCACAAAGTACGGCATGAGCAGTTCCCCATGGTTTTTCACGATCCGGATAATCAAAACCCTGAAGTGAAATAGGAATGGTGTCAATCTCCTGATACACCCAATGCAGCTCAAAATTTTTAGTTTCTGAGATATTGTTGAGCCTGGCAATATAACTTTGAGGAATCAGTTTGTTGACCACAATGACCACTTTTTGGAAACCGGCTTCCAGGGCATCAAAGATAGAATACTCCAGAATCGGGGAACCATTATCGAGTATTCCATCCACCTGTTTAAGGCCTTTGTATCTGCTGCCTAATCCGCCAGCTAATATGAGCAGTGTCTTCTTAGAACTCATCGGTCATTCCAAATACAGGTTTACGGGTTTTCCATTTTCCGTTGGTGAAATCAGGAATATCAACTACCTGACCACCCTTGGCAATAGATTCTTCACTCAATGGTGTAATCGAATACCACAATGCAAGGTCATACACATCCATAGGGAATTCTATATTTCGTTTGATACATTCAATAAAAGTATTCATCACAAAGAAATCCATTCCGCCATGGCCGGCTCCTGCAGCAGTAGTTTCAAACTTTTTCCACATCGGATGATCGTGTTCTTTCATCCATTTTTCAGTATTGTCCCAACGGTGGGTATGGTTCATTGTTTTTTCAAAATAGATATGTCCCTGGTTGAAATCTCCCCATCCGAAATCCTGCCACAAGCCTTCAGTTCCCTGAACCCTGAAGCCAAGATCATAAGGTCTCTGTAAACTTGTATCATGAGTAAGAAGAATGGTTTCTCCATTAGCACAGGCAATTTGAGTAGTTACAATATCTCCCTGGTTGAATTTTACTTTTGCACTGGGATGGTTTTCTCCGCCTTTTGGATGTTCAACAATGTATTTGTGAAGTCCTACGGATTTTGAAGAGAATGAAGATAATCTTGTTAAGCGGTTTCCTCTGTTGATATCCATCATCACTGCTACGGGGCCTAATCCATGCGTAGGATAAAGTTCTCCGTTACGCTTTACATAGTGTTCAGTTCTCCATTTTGCCTCACTGAATCCTTTCTCTCCAAATTCAGCACCTGAATTATAAGGATTAACTCCGTCATTGAAAAGTACGCCTCTCAGGTCATGCTGATAACCGCCTCTTCCGTGTACCAGTTCTCCAAACATACCTTTGCGGACCATATTCAGAATGGCCATAATATCTCTTCGGTAGCATACATTCTCCATCATGAAGATAGGAACTTTTGTTTCCTCATATACTTTTACAAATTCCCAGCAATCCTGAAGCTTTATGGCTCCGGAAACTTCCATACCCACAATTTTCTTTGCACGCATTGCTTCAACCCCTTGCGTAAGGTGCCATTCCCATGGGGTAGCAATGACAACAGCGTCAATTGTTTTTAATTTTAAAAGATTTCGATAGTCATATTCACCATTGGAAAACTCCTGAGCAGCCGGTTTATTATTGTCTTTTAATATTTTTTGTGAAGCTGCAAGCATTCTTTTCTCCGGATCTGCAAACGCAACAATCTCTACATCATTACGTTTTGCCAGTAATTTTACATGTTCCTGCCCACGAAGGCCGACACCGATGAAACCGACGCGGACTTTTTTATCTGTTTTAAAATCATTGGAATAGGCAAATAATGAATTGGGTAAAACCAATGCCCCAAAGCTTGCCAAAGCTGCCGTCTTAAGAAAGTTCCTGCGCGAATTACTATTGTCCATCTATTTTTTTTCCTAAATATATTAAAACTTTTGTAAATCCCGATGGCGTGAGAGATATTAAGTGGGAGGGATGTAGAGTTTATGAGTTACGGGGTGCGTGGTGCGAGCTAGAGAGTTATAGAGTTAGAGGGTTTGAGGGTTTGAAGGTTTGAAGGGCGAGTGGGGTATTTGTAATTGATCTTTTATTAATTTGTTTAAAAATTATTGATTGATCCAGGCTTTTCTTAGTGTCAGTTGCTTTAGATCTGGATTGGGGGAAGAGGTTACTTTTCCGGTGGTTTCATCATAGTTAAAACCTGCTTTTTCAAGATACTCTTTTAAAGGAATGGGCTGGGTGCCTTCCACAAAATCCCTGAAAAATGTACGTATTTCCGGATAGGTTATTTTGGTAATTTCATCAAACAGATCATCATCGTTGAAGTATTTCCCTTCACCATATTTTTTCATAAGTAGCTGCATCAGATCCTGAGTTCCCATTTTACCACCAGAAAGCTCTCTTAATCTGATGTCTAGGCATAACCCTACTAATGCTCCTTTCTGATAAAAATTCATATACTGATCCTGTCTTTCCATAGAGTTTTTACTCAGTTCCGTAAGGGAAAATTTGTTGTCAAACTCTTTCATGCCATGTATCTTTTCTTCCAGGCTCTTTTCAAAATCTTCCAGACTGATCATTTTTTGTTTGACAGGCATATGAATCGTAGCATATTCTGTCATTCCCTCATACAGCCAAAGATGTTTAGACATAACAGGATTCAGGAAATCATAATGCTGAATTTCTCCTGAATGGATGTTGAGAGGGGTAACAATATGGAAAAACTCATGAGAAGCCACTCTGTTTAAAGCATTCGGAAGAAACTTCATACTTCCCGAGCGGTACAGACAGACTGTAGAGTGGGAATGTTCCAGGCCATCTCCCAGAAATCCTTTCTCATTTGAAGATTCATAGTAGATCAGAAAAGCATATTTATTTACCGGTAATGTTCCTCCCAGATACGCTTGCTGGTTTTTCAGAATATTCTCTATTTCACGGGCTATTGTTTTTGAATAATGCCGCTCTTTATTGTTATAGAATGAGACAAGAACTTCGGTATGACCTATTTTCAGCCATGTTGTATCAGGAACACAATATAAAACAGGAGAATCTACCAATTGCCGGTAATCTTTAGCCCAGACAATGTCAGTATTCTTATTTTTCTGTGTATAATCCAGGGCTGAAGAAGCGTAAAAATCCTTGTTTTTTGTAATATTGATTTGATAAGGAATATCTTTCATTTCTTCAAAATATCCTACTAAAGAATTATAGTTGATAACGAAAACACTGTCTTTTATAAACATGCTTCCCGGAGATTTGGCTTCCTGGGTATCATTTTTCAAAGAATCCCAACCGTCAGCAACCTGATAGGATATTTTATGTACATGTTTAAGATCATGCACCAGCCAGCTGTTTTTATCCAGCCTTTCGGTCAGTATTTTTTTTCCATTCTTGTCGGTGGCTGCAAAATTTGAAACATATTGCCCGAAATTCATAGCCTGATAAAATCCGGGAACCAGTTTAGGGATAATAAACTTACCCTGTTGAAGAGTGTTCCTTGGAGGAGCAAATGAAACCCGGACTTCATCATTGGACATATGAAGAAGATCTATATTGTATTCGTAATTATTCTTTGATTTTTGGGCTATAATGATATTAGGAATTATAACGGTCAGAAAAAATAGCTTTATAATAGTATTCATTGCTATTGCTTTAAGTACTACGAAAATACAAAATTACTCTGAGGTTTACGGACTTTATTTTTCCATATAATAAACCTCTTCGTAAGGTTGGATCAATACCCATCCGTGGCCTGAAAACTTCATCTGAAACTCTTCACCGCTTCCTCTGCCAATAAGGCTTTTGAAAGAAACATTTGTTTTCAGTTCCGGGCTCAGATTTCCGGACCATGCAACAGTAGCATTAGGATCTGTGAAAACAGGTGTATCAGGAGTTACCAGTAATGTCAATGGATCTCCGTGAGTGGTAATCGCAATATGTCCCGTTCCTGAAAGTTTCACCTGGAAAAGTCCGCCGGACATCATTCCTGCAATACTCTTAAGCATGGTAATATCGCTGTTTACAGTTTGCTCATGAGCAAGAACATCATTTCCGTTCACACATACAGATTCATTATTCAGATAAAGGATACGTACTTTTTTTCCGGAATCTGCTACATACAATTTCCCGGTTCCTTCTGCTTTCATAAGCTTACTTCCTTCACCACTGATTGCTTTTTTAAGAAGGTTTCCAATTCCTCTGGCCAGCATTCCCTGTCTTTCAAAATTGATATTTCCCACATAGCTTACCATACTTCCTTTTTTGGTCCATACCGCCTGATTATTTAGGTTGATTTCCAGAAGATGTTTGGTTTCCAGCTCAAAATAATCTCTTTGCTGCGGATTTTCTTTTGTTTCGTTGATAAATGCTTCTATTGAATATTTGCTCATCATGATAATTTTTTAATTTGTTGTTTTTATAGTGTTATTGTTTTAGTTTGTCGAGTTTATATTCCCTTTTGTTACTTTTAGGATTCAGATCCACAAATTCATAGGCTTCAAAATTGGCAAGCCTGGCTCTGAACATTTCAGTTGCTTTTTCTGGTGACCAGGTTTTAGGATAATGAAAGCCTTCAAATTCAACATTGAAAATCTCTGCTTTGAAATCATGGGAAAACTCATCATCACCCGCATAGGTTAATGCTATTTTGCCGGTCCATGTAATATCATACCGATTATTATCTTTTTTTGAAAAACTGATCTGGTGCCCGGCACAGCTGTCATGTCCCAGCAGATAAATACTGAAGGCAAGATCATCGCCATCAAAATGATGTTCAGACGGAAGATCATTGCTGAAAAGATCATTTTTAATAACGTTGTCGAAGTCCAGTTTTTCATCAAGGTTGTTAATTCTGATTCCTCTCTGTTCACCCCAATAATTTGACGAGAGTGTACAGGTATGATAATTTCCCCATACGATTTTGGAGTTCCAGTCAGGCAGATCTTCGTCTTCTTCTTCACCGTTTTCGTCATCATTTACATAATAATTTTCAGTTTTTAAATGAAAATCAAACCAGATAAATCCATATTCATCAATTCGCCCGCTCCAGTTGAACATAACAATTTTATGACCGTTAGGATACGGATTATTAAGGAAGTAGATTTTGCTTATTGGCTCCATGCTGAATTTAATTTTTCCAAAAATAGAACTTTTTAAGCTTAAAAATCCCCGTAAAATCACGGTTTTGTATTTCATTGTAAATAATACTTGACAAAGGGGTATTCAATGTCGTATATTTGCACTCCGAAAATTACACCTTGTAATTACAATAATTTTTAAACCGTAATTTAAAAAATGAAAACATCAGATTTTAATTTTGATCTTCCTGCGGAATTATTAGCAGAACACCCATCAGAGCACAGAGACGAAGCCAGATTAATGGTACTTGATAGAAAAACACAAACTATTGAGCACAAATTATTCAAGGATGTAGTGGATTATTTTGATGAGGATGATTTGTTTATCTTCAATAATACTAAGGTTTTCCCTGCTCGTCTTTACGGAAATAAAGAAAAAACAGGTGCTAAAATTGAAGTTTTCTTATTAAGAGAGCTTGATAAAGAAACCAGAGTTTGGGATGTGTTGGTAGATCCGGCAAGAAAAATCAGAATTGGTAACAAATTATTCTTCACTGAAGATGAATCTTTGGTAGCAGAAGTTATTGATAACACCACTTCAAGAGGAAGAACATTAAGATTCTTATTCGACGGTTCTTACGACGAATTCAGAACGAAATTAAAAGAATTGGGAGAAACTCCACTTCCAAAGTATATCAAAAGAGCAGTAGAGCCGGAAGATGCAGAAAGATATCAGACGATCTATGCTAAAATAGAAGGAGCAGTTGCTGCACCTACAGCAGGTCTTCACTTCTCTAAGCATTTGATGAAGAGATTAGAGATCAAAGGAATCAATTTTGCTGAAGTTACCCTTCACGTAGGATTGGGAACATTCAACCCGATTGAGGTAGAAGATCTTTCTAAACACAAAATGGAATCTGAAGAGATCATCATCGATGAAAAAAATGCTGAGCTTATCAACAGAGCAGTAGAATCTCACAGAAGAGTTTGTGCGGTAGGTACTACAACAATGAGAGCATTGGAAACTTCTGTTTCTTCAAACAAAAAGATCTCTGCTTTCAACGGATGGACCAATAAATTCATTTATCCGCCTCACGATTTCGGAGTAGCTACTTCAATGATCACTAACTTCCACACACCGAAGTCTACATTGCTTATGATGATTGCAGCATTTGCCGGAAAAGATTTCGTAATGCATGCTTATGAAGAAGCCGTAAAAGAAAAGTATAAATTCTATTCTTACGGTGACGCAATGTTAATTCTATAAAAAAGATAATAGGTAAAAGGTGGCAGGTAGTAGTTATCCGCCACCTGCTATCTATAATCTACAACCTTACAATGAAAGATATCCGTATATTATCACTGGACCAGCTTAAAGATTACTTTGAGTCTTTAGGAGAAAAACCGTTTCGTGCGAAACAGGTCTATGACTGGCTATGGAGTAAAAACCTCCATTCGATAGATGAAATGACGAATCTTTCGAAATCTCTTCGTGAAAAAATTTCCGAAGAATATACAATTAACCCTGTTTCCGTAGACCTTCTTCAAAAAAGTACTGACGGAACCATCAAAAACGGAGTGAAACTTCATGACGGTCTGATGGTGGAATCTGTTCTTATTCCTACAGAAACAAGAACTACAGCCTGTGTATCTTCACAGGTAGGATGCTCACTAAACTGCGAATTCTGTGCTACAGCAAAACTGAAAAGGATGAGAAACCTTGAAGTAGCTGAAATTGTAGATCAGGTAGCCCTGATTGACAGCCAGAGCAGAATGTACTTCGAGAGACCGCTTTCCAACATCGTATTTATGGGAATGGGAGAGCCGATGATGAATTACAAAAACGTGGTGGAAGCCATCAGAAAAATTACCCAGCCGGAAGGATTGGGAATGTCTCCAAGAAGAATCACTGTTTCTACATCGGGTATTCCAAAGATGATCAAAATGCTTGCTGATGACGAATTGCGTGTGAAACTGGCTTTATCCCTTCACTCAGCTATCGAATCCAAGCGTAACGAGATCATGCCTTTCTCGGATAAATTTCCGTTGACGGATATTATGGAATCCCTTCAGTACTGGTATCAAAAGACAGGTTCTGTCATTACTTTTGAATACTGTGTATGGAAAGGAATCAATGATGGGGATGAAGATATTAAAGCTTTAATCAAATACTGCAAACAGGTTCCTTCAAAAGTAAACCTTATTCAATACAACCCTATTGGTGACGGAAAATATGACCAATGCAACAAACAGGCGGAAGAAAACTATATCCGCCAGCTTGAAAATGCAGGTATTACCGTAATGGTCAGAAGAAGCCGTGGAGGTGATATTGATGCAGCTTGCGGGCAATTGGCCAACAAAGCAACGGATTAAAATTTCCTTAAAAAAAATCAAAACTTCCTTAAAAAAAAGTTAAAACCCTACCTTTGCACAAATTATTTTGTGATGATGGATTTTCTTATGAGCGAGGATGGGCTGGAAAATGTGTATGCATGGGCTATTCCGCTGCATGCAACCGTTATTTTAGCTGAAATGATTTACAGCCACGTTTCAGAAGCGAAGTTATATAGCGGGAAAGATCTTGCTACCAATGTTTATCTGGCATTGATGAACTTTGGTCTGGACCTTATTATGAAAGCATTTGCCATGGGCGTTATGTTTTTCTTCTACAACCACAGACTTTTTTCATGGGATCTTAGTGTATGGTATCTGCTTGCTTGTTTTGTAATCACAGATTTTGCCTATTATGTACTGCATTATGTTGACCATCGTTCCAGAGCATTCTGGGCAGTGCATATCACACACCACAGTTCAGAATACTTTAACCTTACAACAGGATTCAGAAGTCCTGTATTGCAGCCACTGTACAGGTATTTATATTTTTCACCGCTTGCATTTTTAGGATTCAATCCGTGGCATATTATGGTAGCTTACGCCATTGGCCAGGTTTACGGAACGTGGGTTCATACACAGACTGTGAAGAGCATGGGATTTTTAGAATATATTCTTGTCACTCCTTCCCATCACCGTGTTCATCATGCATGTAATGTAAAATATCTGGATAAGAACATGGGAATGTGCCTGATCATCTGGGATAAAATATTTGGAACGTTCCAAAAAGAAGACCCCAATATTCCTGTAAAATATGGAATTTATCCTAAAATGCCGGACAACAGACCAGATACAGTCCTTTTTTATGAATGGAGAAAAATCTGGAAAGATCTTAAGCAGCCCGGATTAAAATTCACTGACAGAATCAATTATATTTTCAACTCACCGGGATGGAGACATGACGGAACCGGAAAAACGGTAAGGCAATACCAGAAAGAATACTTTGCAAAACAAGCAAAAAAGAAAGAACAACAGCAAACTCAGGAAGAGCAGAAAACTGCTTAAACTTGTTTTTAAAATCAATAGAAATCTAATGGAAAACGGGCTATTTTAGCTCGTTTTTCTATTTTAGGAATGAAAGAAAAAAAATCGGAACAATGAAACTATAATAACAGAAGAAATTTGAGACATAACGAGTAAAACCCCTTTGCTGACTGAAACGCCGTTGCGACCATAAAAATTTTAAAAATAGTTAAGATCTTAGCATCATCAGCGTTAAAAAATAGCTTATAGATAATCCCTCAAACCCTCAAACCCTCAAACCCTCAAACTCTCAAACCTCGAATCCCGAATCCCGAATCCCGAACCCCACATCCCAACTCAGAATAAAGTCCTATTTTTGTTATATGAAAAAATTCTTTCTGATTGTTGCTCTCATCATTACTCAATCTGCATTTTCCCAGCAGACCGACTTTCTGAAAATAAAAAAATACAGGGTTAATTATCTGAATGATAAGATTGAAGAAACTTCCGGACTTGATATTTTAAACGGAAAATTATACACTTTCAACGATAGTGGAAATCCAGCCGAACTTTTTGAAATTGATAAAAATAATGGCGAAATTATCCGAACACTGAAAACCAATTTGATTAATAATGATTGGGAAGCTTTGGCGAATGACGGTGAAAATTTTTATATCGGAGATTTTGGAAATAATACAGGAACAAGGAAAGATCTGATGATTTATAAAGTTCCTTATGAACGTCTCGATACATCTGTTACCATTAAAATTCCCGGCTCGGAAAGAGCTTTAGACGGAACGAAAATTTCTTTTTATTATCCCGAACAGACAGAATTTATTTCCAAAAACACCAGAAATGATTTTGATGCGGAAGCCATGATCTATTTGAACGGGAAGCTGCATATCTTTACGAAAGAATGGGCTTCAAAAGCAACCTCACATTATATTGTAAATCCTGAAATTTCAGAACTGCAAAAAGCAGAAAAAATAGAAGCCTATAAAACGGGTTTTGTCGTTACAGATGCTTCCTATTTTGATAAAAAGCTTTATTTGGTGGGATATACCAGGAAAACTGAAGTTTTTTTAGATATCTTTACCGAAACGGAGCCCGGAATATTTTTCAAAGAAAAACCAAAGCATTATTATTTGGGGACAGCTCTTTCATTAGCTCAGATTGAAGGAATAAGTGTAGATGAAACGGGAATTTATATTTCCGGTGAAAAATTTAAATCTCCGCTGGGAACTACAAAACCTTCTTTTTATTTTATCCCGAAAGATCAACTCAAAGATTAATTTGTCTTAAAATTGAGCGAAAAAAATTATCTTTGTGAGAATTAATAATTATTCACCCAGCATTCGCAGATTGTGGCAAATACAGTAGAAGAGATTAAACGACCGATCAATGATGAAATGAAACTTTTTGAACAGAAGTTTTATGAATCAATGCAGAGTAAAGTAGCTTTATTAGATAAAGTAACCCGTTTTATTGTTACCACCAAAGGAAAGCAGATGCGCCCAATGTTTGTGTTTCTTTGTGCTAAACTTGTGGGTGAAGTCACAGAAAAGACGTATCGCGGTGCTTCTATGATCGAGCTGATTCATACCGCAACTCTTGTACATGATGATGTGGTGGATGAAAGTTTTAAACGTCGTAATTTCTTTTCAATCAATGCTTTGTGGAAGAATAAAATTGCAGTTTTGGTAGGTGATTACCTCTTGTCAAAATCAGTTTTATTATCAACAGACCATAAAGATTATGATTTACTTGGTGTCATTTCCAGAACAATCCGTGAAATGTCAGAAGGTGAACTTCTTCAGCTGGAAAAAGCGAGAAAGCTGGATATTACTGAAGATGTTTATTATGAGATTATCCGCCAGAAAACAGCAACTCTGATTGCAGCATGCTGTGAAATAGGAGTTCTTTCCAATAATGCAGATGAAGCTTTGGCTAAGAAGATGATGGACTTTGGAACCTTTACAGGAATGGCATTTCAGATTAAGGATGATCTTTTCGATTATTTAAGTTCAAACGTGATCGGAAAGCCTGTAGGAATTGATATTAAAGAACAGAAAATGACCCTGCCTTTAATTCATACCCTGAAAATAGCTGGTGAAAAAGATAGAAAATACTATTTCGATACCATAAAACGATACAATAACAATCCCAAACGCGTAAAAGAGCTTATAGAATTCGTCAAAACCTCTGGTGGATTGGAATATGCTATTACGGTTATGAAAGATTTTCAGCAGAAAGCTAAAAATATTCTGAACGAATTCCCGGATTCTGAAGCAAGAAAATCGTTGCATATTATGCTTGATTATGTAATTGAAAGAAAATTTTAAGATAAATTTTTTGTATCAATCCCGGTCTTTATTCTCTTATTTCCTTTAATCCTGCATGGTTATTGAGTTCTTGTTGTTGGATAGAAAAAAGCTCTATCTCTTAATAATTCAATGAGTTGTGATTGGTTTATTCTTTTGTACTAGTAAATTGCTGTAAACTAATATTTTGCTTAACTCAAATAAAGTGTTTGTTAATAATTCATTGGTTTTCAACATAATTGTTGTTTATTTGTCATTACAAAAAAACAACAAATAATGAAAAAAATTCAGACAATGATGATAGCATGTGCTATCAGTTCAGGCTTTCTTACGTATGCTCAAGTAGGAATAGGTACTCAAAATCCCCAGACAACTTTTCACATTGACGGTTCTAAAGACAATCCTGCTACGGGAACTCCTTCAGTGGCTCAACAGGATAATGATTTTAGTGTAACTTCTGCTGCTAAAGTAGGGATAGGAACAATTTCTCCAACTGAAAAGCTGGATGTGGCATCCGGAAATGCCCGTATCCGTAATATTAACTCGAATATAGGTATCGGAGGAACGGACAGGGTTGTTGTAGCTGATGCTACTGGAGTACTAAAGACTATAGATTTCACTGCTTATTCGCTGTTTCATGCGCGTTTAGCAGCTAACCAGAACATCAGTTCTTCTACAATTACTACTTTATTATTTGCTGCACCGATAGCAACTTCTCCTTTCTACTCTTATAATGCAGGAACTGGAGTATTAACCTTCAATCAGGCTGGAAATTATCTGATAACATTACAGGCAAGTTTTACCAATATGCCTGCAGATACTCAGTTGCTCATTGGCATCAGACCTGTACCGGATGCTAATTATCTGGGAAGAGGAAGCCATTATAATGCGGTTGCTTCTTCAGGAACGGTAGGGGAATTGATGAACTATACAACCGTAGTGGTAGCGCCCACAGCAGGATATCAGATCCGTTTTACAGCAGCTCCCAATCAAAATGCTACGATTATTGCAACAGAAACAGGATCCACAGGAAGTGGAAATGTTACCAATGTAACCGTTCAGAAGATATAATTCTATCTTTACTTTAATCAAAACAAAAGTGTTTTGTATAAGTTTTCGGGAAACTGGAAATGTATACAGAACACTTTCTTTTTTTATATTCAGAATCTGATATTGCTTCAGCTTAAAAATAGAAAGAGCTTAATAATAAGTTCTCATATTTCCTGTGATTATCCTTATATATTACCCCGAAATATAGAATTAAGCGAAAATTTTAAATTAAATAATTTTCAGAGTTACAATAATAACAGCTAGAACTATACAAAATAAAGCGATTAAAAATAAATAATCCGCAATACCCTCAAAGGTAGATTCGCGCTTTTCAATTTTCGTTCTGATGGCCAGAAAAGAAAAGAAGCAGCTACAGGCAAAAAGAATACAGGCAAATCCTGCAAATTCGTCCAAATACGTACTCTGACTGATCTTAGAAATTTTCAATGAGGTAATAATGATTAAAGAAAATCCTAAAAGATTGCTGGAAGCATTCAAAATGTGAGGTGACTTTTTTTCCATCATTTACAATTTTTATCAAAATAAAGCACAATTTTTTTTATTATCAAATTTTTAAAAAAGATTATTAAAAATTAAAATTAATTTAAAAAGTGTATATTAGCAAAATACTTGAAGATTAAAAAACTTTTTTACTTAGCTATGCAAACAACCTATATTGAAACACAGCAAATATCCTTTCAAGATTTTAAAAATCAGATACTTGAAGACTACAGGTTAGGAAGGATCTCTCGTGAAATGTCTTATCTCGGAAGGAGAGAAGTACTCACTGGAAAAGCTAAATTCGGAATTTTTGGGGATGGAAAAGAACTTCCTCAGCTTGCTATGGCGAAAGTTTTCAGAAATGGGGACTTCCGTTCAGGATATTACAGGGATCAGACTTTTGCATTGGCAATAGATGCCTTAACAGTAGAAAGTTTCTTTGCACAGATGTATGCAGATACAAGCGTGGAAAGAGAGCCTGCTTCAGCCGGAAGACAAATGAACGGGCATTTCGCAACAAGAAGTTTAAATGAAGACGGAAGCTGGAAAGATTTAACAGCTCAGAAAAATATCTCTTCGGATATTTCTCCTACAGCAGGACAAATGCCAAGATTATTGGGGTTGGCTCAGGCTTCTACAATTTATAAAAGTGTAAAATTTGAAGGTTCAGAAAAATTCTCAAGAGAAGGGAATGAAATTGCTTTCGGGACAATTGGGGATGCTTCTACAGCAGAAGGTCATTTCTGGGAAACTCTGAATGCTGCATGTGCACTTCAGGTTCCTATGATTGTTTCTATCTGGGATGATGGATACGGAATTTCAGTTCCTACTAAAAATCAAAGAGCAAAAGCTGACATCAGCGAAATGCTAAGCGGTTTCCAGAGAAAAGAAGGCGATAATCAGGGATGTGAAATTATCCAGGTGAAAGCTTGGGATTATCCTGCATTATTGGATGCATATGCTAAGGCAGAACATTTTGCAAGAACAGAAAGTGTACCGGTAGTAGTTCATGTTATTGATGTTACTCAACCTCAGGGACACTCTACATCCGGCTCTCACGAAAGATATAAAAATGAAGAACGTCTGGCTTGGGAAGCTGAGTTTGACGGATTGGCAAAATTCAAAGAATGGATTTTGAACTATTCTATTGAAATTGATGGAAATGAAGAGGTGATTGCTACTGCTGAAGAGCTGGAAGCTATTGATGAAGAAGCAAAAAAGATTGCAAAATCCGGACAGAAAACGGCTTGGGAAAACTATCAGAAAGCAGTTTCAGAACTTATTCAGTCTATCTTACCTTTGGTAGAAAACCTTAAAGGGCAGAATGCTGAAGTTGAAACCTACATTTCTCAATTCAATAAACTTGTTTCAAAAGCTAAAAAGGACATTTTCCATTTAGTAAGAAAAGCTTTACTGGTAACAAGAGGAACCCATTCTGCAGAAAGAGATCAGTTGATGCAGAAATACAATGAAGTTGCCGCAGTTGAAAAAGATAATTATTCATCTCACTTATACTCTCAGTCTGAGTGGAAGTCTGAAAACATTCAGGAGGTCAAGCCTGTATATTCCGACAGCTCTGAGGATGTTGATGGAAGAGTAGTGATCAGAAACAACTTTGACAAAATTTTTGAAAAATATCCTGAAACCTTGATCTTTGGTGAAGATACCGGAAATATCGGTGATGTAAACCAGGGATTGGAAGGAATGCAGGAAAAATATGGTGCTTTACGTATCGCTGATACAGGAATCCGTGAAGCAACGATTCTTGGACAGGGAATTGGTATGGCCATGAGAGGCTTGAGACCAATCGCTGAAATCCAGTATTTAGACTATGTTCTTTACTGTTTACAGGGAATGAGTGATGATCTGGCAACGGTACATTACAGAACGAAAGGAGGTCAGAAAGCTCCATTGATCATCAGAACCAGAGGTCACAGATTGGAAGGAATCTGGCATTCAGGTTCTCCAATGGCTGGTATTCTTAACCTTTCAAAAGGAATTCTGGTATTGGTACCTAGAAACCTTACAAAAGCTGCCGGATTCTATAACACAATGCTTCAGGCAGACGAACCGGCGATCATCGTAGAATGTCTGAACGGATACAGATTAAAAGAAAAACAACCGGATAACTTAGGAGAATTCACTGTTCCTGTAGGGAAAATTGAAGTAACCAAAGAAGGAAAAGATGTTACTTTGGTCACTTACGGTTCTACATGGAGAATTGTAACAGAAGCTGCCAATGAATTGGAAAAACTGGGAATTTCTGCAGAAGTAATTGATATTCAGTCGTTGATTCCTTTCGATTTATCTCACGAAATTGCTGAAAGTGTTAAGAAAACCAACAGGTTAGTAGTGATTGACGAAGATGTGGAAGGAGGAACTACAGGATTCATCTTACAGCAGATCCTTGAAAAGCAGAAAGCATTCAGATATCTGGATTCAGATCCGTTGACAATCTCTGCAAATGATCACAGACCTGCGTATGCAAGTGATGGTGACTATTTCAGTAAGCCGTCTACAGACGATATGGTAGAAAAAATCTACGCTATGTTTAATGAAACAAATCCTCAGAAATATCCAGCGATATTCTAATTGGGATTTTAGATAAATTTTGAAACCGCTTCCTTTGGGGAGCGGTTTTTTTATTATCATTATGGGAAATTTGTACATTTAAGGAATTTATAAATATTTTTATAGATTATCTTTAAATTAACCTTATGAAACGAGCATTCATCGTATATATGCTTTTTGCATTATTTTTTTGTAAAGCACAAAATTATACTGAAACAGAAATTTTAGATCAGTTGGATTTAGCTTTCAATGGTAAACCCAGTAAATATTTTCCTCAAAAAAAATCAAAAGAAATTCACTATAATTTTTTTCTTGATTTGGAACATGGTTACTTTATGACAGCGGGAAACCGGATACATTTATATGGTGATGGAGAGCAGTGGGCAATAGTTTTTGAAAAAAATGGATACCAAAACAGAGCAACGAGAGCTGAAATTGAGCTTAACTATATCGGTAACTGTATTAATTATTCTATAGAAAAATATTCTGAGATAAATTATATAAGCAACACTAATTATATTGTTCTAATTGATAGTAATGAATTCGAAAGGATTGAAAATAAAGAAGGGAGCGGCTTGGAAACATTTGAACATATTGGAGAGCAGATTAAAGAGATAAAAATCCGGAATCAATTTGTTCCTTTTAATAATAATTATAGAGATTATGAAAAGGTAGGAATTACAATAGAAAACTTTGATAAGGATCGAAAATTAATTGGATTTGGTGATTTAATAAGATATTATAATGAAGTAAATCCAACATTACTTTATGCCTCAGAAGATGAAATAAAAATGCATATTCCTAAAAAATTAAAAAAAATAATGACTATAGACAAGTTTAATTATAACAGAACAATTTTACCGAGTAAGCAGGATACCTATAAGATGATAGCTAAGGTTTTGGTTTCCAGAAATTCCTCCTATTGGAATCCTACTTTACCTTTTAATAATCATTGGAGTCACTGGGAATCCGGAAATTTATAATTCTAATTCTCCTCAGCCAAAGTAATCCTCAGTTTATTCAAAGTATTCATCAACGTTATACTTGCTGTAAGTTCTACAATTTCCCTTTCTGTAAATTGCTCTATCAGTTTTGTTTTGGTGTCATGCCAGTTATCTTTGCTGTAAATAACGGCTTCAGCCCATTCTAAAACAAGCTTTTGTTGGGCGTCGAAGGCATTGGTGTGTTTCCAGCCCGGAAGTCTGTTAATCACATCCTGTTCAAAGCCAAAATCAGAGAGTTCTTTTGCATGATAACTGCAGCAATAAGCACAGCCGTTAATTTGAGAAACCCGAAGTTCAACGAGTGCAATTAATTTTTGATCAATCCCGGATTTTCTAATGCTGTTGTGGGCCTTATACAGATTTCCAATAGTTTCTTTTGCAATTTCTTTGTAATTCATAATGAAAATTTTTATGCAAATTTGCATCAGAAACACTTCAGAACCTATATACTTACTTTTTCGTAATACACTTACCTTTTTGAAAGTACTCAATTATATTAAATAAAAAATGAAAGAAATCACTTCATTTTTGAGGTCCCGAAAATGGGCACTCATTATTTCAATACTATATGTAGGAACCGGAACATTGGCAGTATGTTCAGCTTACGGCAGTGATCTATTATATGGTGAATGGACCTTGTATGCTTTACTAATAACATTACCGGTATCAATTTTGAGTTTTGCGTTCAGATATGCTGAACCGAACATATTTCCTGTTTTATTGATTCAGTTTATTATGTTTTTGATTACATTTTTTATCTTGTCTCTATTTATAAAAAGTAAGCCTAAAAATTAATAGATGATTTGCAGAGTTATTTAAAGCAAAAAGCTATCAAACATTGACAGCCTTATTATTTTTTACATCCTCATTCAAGAAAGCACAGTCTTTATTTTCATGCTGCCCTTTCACCTGATATTTCGCTTCCCATTCTTCCAGTAAATATAAAATCGGTAACAATGCCAATCCTTTTTCCGTAAGAGAATATTCCACGCGTGGAGGAAGTTCCTTAAACTCTTCACGGATCACCAGTCCATCAGTTTCCATTTCCCTCAGTTGATCAGTTAATACCTTTCTGGAAATGACATTAATGCGTACTGCCAGTTCTCCAAAACGTAATCTCCTGTCTTTAATAACAAGAACTATAATAGGCTTCCATTTGCTTCCTAAAGCGGCCATAGCCTTTCCCAGAGGACAGCTGTATTGCATTAATTCATTCTTTTTCATAGGAAAATCTTTATTTAAATATCATATGAAACCGGAATTTCATACGTTACTTTGATGTTACTAATGTAAGTTACTGCGAAGTTACCACTATTTTTTTAATAAAAGATACAAAAGTGAACTATTATTAGTTACTTTGTGTAACAATTATAAAATATAAATTTAAATATGAGCACATCATCATTATTTAAACCGTTTCAATACAAAAATTTACAGCTTAAAAATAGAATCGTAATGGCTCCTATGACCAGAGCACAATCTGATAATGGAGTTCCTACACAAAGTATCGCAGACTATTATGGGAGAAGAGCGGCTTCAGAAGTAGGATTAATTCTTTCCGAAGGAACTGTGATCAACAGACCGGGATCAAAAAATATGCAGAATATTCCGGATTTTTATGGAACAGAAGCTTTGAACGGATGGAAAAATGTAATCGATACTGTACATCAGAATGGAGGTAAAATGGGACCTCAGATCTGGCACGTAGGTGATACAAGAATGTCTGAGGACTATCCTTTGGTGCCAATGGAAAAAGCCTCCACAATGACCATTGAAGATATTCAGGATACGATAGCACAGTTTGCAGCGTCTGCAAAATCAGCAAAAGACCTTGGTTTCGACTGTATTGAAATTCATGGAGCTCACGGATATCTTATCGACCAGTTTTTCTGGGAAGTGACTAACACAAGAACAGATGAATATGGTGGTAAAACACTAAAGGAAAGAAGCAGATTTGCTGTAGAGGTAGTAAAGGCTATCAGAGCGGCAGTAGGAGAGGATTTTACCATTATCATTCGTCTTTCACAGTGGAAACAGCAGGATTATAAAACCAGACTGGCATTTACTCCAAATGAAATGGAAGAGTGGTTATTACCTTTAAAAGATGCCGGTGTAGATATTTTCCACTGTTCGCAACGTCGTTTCTGGGAACCTGAATTTGAAGGTTCTGATTTAAACTTTGCGGGATGGGCAAAAAAAATTACCGGACAGCCAACTATTACAGTAGGTTCTGTAGGGTTGAACGGAGATTTCCTTAACGCTTTTGCAGGACAGGGAACAGAAAAAACAGATCTTACAGAATTGATCAGAAGACTTGATAATGAAGAATTTGATCTTGTTGCGGTAGGAAGAGCGATTCTTCAGGATTACCAGTGGGTACAGAAGATCAAAGACGGAAACACAGAAGCTCTTCTAGATTTTTCAGCAGAAAGTATGGGCGTTTTATTTTAATATCAAAAAATGAATGGTGAATTCACTTCGCGGTCAGTTTTTAACAGCATAATTTATTGACTCTTGAAACAGAATTAACAATTCAATCTGGTATTAAATCAGCATAATTCACTTTATTTTATATTTAATTTTCACCTATTTATTAAAGAATCGGCTTTCAGGATTTCCTGAAAGCCGATTTTATAAGTTTATGGACATCCGATTGAATCCGGAACGCATCTCCAACGGGGAGGAATCCCATTGCTGCCAGGAATATAGCATGCTGTACTTCCTTCAGGACACTCTGGAGCATTTCCTCCGATGATGTTCTTTAATGTTGATTTTGTTAATTTTCTTAAATTTTTCATATGTAATAATTTGTTGATTTATACAAATATAATATATTTTGAAAACCAAACAACAGTTCGCATTAAAATGTAGATATACTCTTTTCAAAGACCTTATAAAACAAACCCGCTTCCGGAATTTCCGAAAGCGGGTTTTAACAGATTTAAATATCTAAAACTGCCCCTTTAAATGGCAGAAATGATTTCTTTACAAACCAATATTCTTGGTTGGCTTCAATTGCTTTAAGATGTTTTTTGGAATTGCATTTTTGTGAACAAGAATTGCTGTTGATTTATATTCAACATAAGGTCTTGTTACGTAAATATATCCTGCAAAATCATTGGTTACTCCCCATGAATTCTTCACCATATAATATTCTTTACCAGTTTGGTCTTTTGCCAGACCTACGATATGCATACCGTGATCATCAGTTGTAGAAAGATTGTTAAGAGCTTTTTGGCGGATATCTTCAGTGATCGTTTTATCTTTTTTAGGCTCAGTAAACAAAGTCTGTTTGTTCTCAGCAGTAATCTGATCAAGATCGATGTCAGGAACATAAGCCACACCGTTTTTGTAAGAGAAATAAGGTTCAGAAACATCAGTTGCCCAACCTACAGAATATCCCTTATTTACGGCATTGTCAATGATTGCCGTAAGATCTTTCATCGGTACATTCCAGTCAGAATCGTGGCTCCAGTTATCAGGAATGGGAACAACAAATTTCTCATAATACGCATAATCTTTGTAAGAAGATAATTCTACATAATCTTCAGGGTTAATTCCTACCACTTCCTTTGCAAATGTTTTCGGAGTGTAGTTTTTCCCTTCATACGTAAAGCTAGCAGGTACTTTTCCTAAATATTCATCAAGAATAGCATCTACAGAATCCATCCAATTATCCGTCAGTTTTCCTTTTGAAGAAGCTTGAACAAGACTGTCAAGAACCGGCTTCAGTTTCCCCTGCATTTCCTTGAAGTTGTTGGTAGTTTGTCCTGCTTTTAATCCCGAATACACATCCTGAGGAACAGCTCCATACTTTTTGTACATATTAATTACGTCGTGAAGTTCTCCTCCGTCACCCCAACTGATCGCTCCATTATTTAAAACATATAATTTTGCTTTATCATGATATGAGTTTCTTGCTGTAAAAATTTCAGCAAGATCTACAGGTTTTTTGCCCATTCTCTGCATTTCAGATTCAAGGAATGAATTTCCTGAGTAGCTCCAGCAAGTTCCTGATGAACCCTGGTTCTTTACAGAAGTTGCGCCAACGTCCTTTAACGTTGTGAACTGAAAATTAGCATTTTGTGATTGGTTGTTTTTTAACTTGTTGATTAAGTCATCTTGGGCAAACATCATACTTCCTGCAGACAAAACAAAAAGTAATGATGCAATTTTGGCATTTTTCATTACTATAAAAAGATTATTTATATTAAGAGTCGTTGATAATAGAGATTTGTTACAGAGGGAAAAGTTAAATTTGAAATGAATAAAAATTGCTTTTTTGCTATTTTTCTAAAAAAAATGATCATGCTTCCAACCCCGGCAAAAGTTTCTGCATCTATAATAATATAACTCCTGACTATGGAACAAGAATTATTACTAGAATGCCAGCGTAGCAACCGAAATGCGCAGCGGAAGGTCTACGAGAAAATGGCGGGCAGGCTTTATGCAGTCTGCAGACGCTATTTGAAAAACGACGAAGATATAGAAGAAGTATTGGCCGATACGTTCTATAAAATCTTCACGAAAATTACCCAGCTTCAAAATACTGAAACTTTTGAAGCATGGGCCAGAAAGATTGCGGTGAACGAATGTCTGCAGAAATTAAGATCTAATAAGGGACTACTGATTTCTCTTGAAGAAAATTTCATAGATCATTCTGAAGGAACCACAGAAAACCTTTCCCTGGAAAAAGATATTCTGAGTTTACTAAACTTCCTTCCTGAAGGTTGCAGAGCGATTTTTAACCTTTTCGCTATTGAAGGATATCCTCATAAAGAAATAGCTGCTATGCTTTCCATCAGTGAAGGGACTTCAAAATCACAGCTCAATTTTGCAAGGAAAAAACTGCAGGAACTTTTAGTGAATCAAAACATTTAAATTTTTACAACAATGGAAAATAATCATATAGATCAACAATTCAATGAAGCTTCCAAGCTTTCAGAAGAGCCAACTGTTTTTCCTGGTTTTGAGAAAGTGTGGGGGAAGATTGAAGAGAAATTAGATGAAAAAGAAGAGAAAAAGAGATCCATTCCTATCTGGATGCCATATGGTATTGCTGCAAGCCTGTTAATTGGCATGGGAGCTTTTTACTTTATGAATAAAAAAGAAACTGTAGAACCTTTACAACCTGTAATTGTTGATAATACAACTTTAAGAGGTCCGGTTACCAAAACAGATATAGCAAAAATAGATAGCACTATAAAAAATAATATTCAGAAAGAGAAGAAGATTGTTAAACCTGCAGAAAATCTGGCTGTCAATCCGGATCCTATCAAATACTCTGTGACTATTCCTCCAACTCCGGCTTTACCAATTCCTGTACCTTCAGATCGTGTGTATCAACCGGTAATCTCTGAGTATTATACTGAAAGAGAAACCAATGCTGATAAAAAAGCACCTTATATTTCTTCTGGTCAGAGAAAAGATACCAATCAGGTTAAAAGTATTGAAGAGGTTGTTGTAATGGGATATTCAAAGACAGTTAAAAAAAATTATGTAACAGCATCCAACGCAATAACAAGTACTTCTATCAGTAACCAACCACAGCCTGCCACTTATTCATCATTACAGGGAAGTGCCCCTGGAATACAGATAAGTACTTCATCGGGTAATAAAAATAAGGTTAACAATATTAATCAAGGATTTCTTAGTAACAGTAACCCGATCATGATCAGAGGAGCTGCTTCTGTTCCATCAGGAAATGCCCCATTATATGTAATTAATGGAATATTGACAAAAGCTGATGACTTCAAGAATTTAGATCCTAACAAAATTGAAAGCGTGAATGTCTTAAAAGGCGGCTCTGCTACAGCAATCTATGGAAGTAAGGCAGCAAATGGAGTAGTTGTGGTAACTACCAAAGATCTTTCAAGAAGGGAAAGAAAAAGAATGAAAAAACTTCAGGAAGCAATTAATAATCAACAACAGGTTTCGCCAGTGGCTCCGCATGATGAAAGTTATGATGCCTTTGTTGAGAACCCTTTTGAACTCACGCGAAGCCAGCCGTTGTCTACTTTTTCTATTGATGTTGATAATGCGTCTTATTCCAATGTAAGAAGAATGATCAATAATGGGCAGGTAATTGATAAAAATGCAGTAAGAATCGAAGAGATGGTTAATTATTTTAAATATGATTATCCACAACCTCAGAATGGAGATCCTTTTTCAATTAATACCGAATACAGTGAATCTCCATGGAATCCTAATCATAAATTGCTTAAAATAGGACTTCAGGGGAAAAATATCCCCATAGATCGTCTGCCTGCTTCCAACCTTATTTTCCTTATTGATGTTTCAGGTTCAATGGATGCAGAAAACAAATTGCCTCTGTTGAAGTCTTCCTTTAAAGTTCTGTTGAATCAGCTCAGACCCAAAGATAAAGTGGGAATTGTAGTATATGCAGGTAGCGCAGGAATGGTTTTACCGCCTACGTCAGCAGCAGAAAAAGATAAAATTATAGAGGCATTGGATCATCTTCAGGCAGGAGGAAGTACGGCAGGAGGAGCAGGAATTGAACTGGCCTATAAACTGGCACAGGAAAACTTTGTGAAACATGGTAATAATCGTGTCATTATCGCAACGGATGGAGATTTCAATGTAGGAATGTCTTCAACCTCAGATCTTCAAACGCTGATTGAAGATAAAAGAAAATCAGGAGTTTTTCTTACCTGCCTTGGTTTTGGAATGGGCAATTATAAAGATAATACCTTGGAAACCCTTGCAGATAAAGGAAATGGTAATTATGCCTATATTGATAATATGCAGGAGGCGAATAAGTTTCTGGGAAAAGAATTTGCAGGAAGTATGTATGCCATAGCCAAAGATGTCAAGATTCAGATTGAATTTAATCCTGAATATGTAAAATCATATCGTCTTATCGGTTATGAGAACAGAAAACTGAAAAACGAAGATTTTGTCAATGATAAAATTGATGCCGGGGAACTTGGAAGCGGACATACCGTTACAGCTTTATATGAAGTGATTCCTGCAGATGTACAATCAGATTTTGTTCCCAAAAACACTGATTTGAAATATACCCAGAATACCTCATCAAAAGAGTTTGGAAATGAATTGGCAACCATAAAATTCAGGTATAAAAAACCAGATGGAAATACAAGCCGTGAGATCAGTAAGATTGTTAATAACGATGACAGCAGGATATCTTCAGCAAGTCCGGATTTTAAATTTGCTTCATCCGTAGCCTGGTTTGGTTTGGTACTCAGAAATTCGGAACTGATTACGAGAAAAGATCTTTCTGATATTGAGAAACTGGCTAAAGAAGGGAAAAATAAAGATGAGGAGGGGTACCGTTCAGAATTTATAAGGCTGATAGAGAGTTATAAAACAATTCAAAAATAGGTCTGAAACAGGCATTCTCAATATCCTTGTCAAGGTCTAAAACCTTGACAAGGATAATAATCAGCTGGAAAAAAGAATCCATAGAAAAGGAAAAACAAGCTTGAAATGACTTCTGGAAAAAAGGATTACAAAATATTTTAGCGACAAAATTAAAATCAATAAAACTTTTTGAAAATTAATTTTCAAAAATTATTGAAAATTCAAAAAATATAATTACATTTGTTACAGAAATCTAAAAGGAAAACAAAATGCAACTTTCAGAAGCAAAAGAAAAATACATTCAGACCTGGGGAACCTTTGCTACCAATTGGGGAATCAACCGTACAATGGCGCAGGTGCATGCACTGCTTTTGGCAAGTGGCAAACCTCTTTCTACTGATGAGGTAATGGAACAACTGGAGATTTCAAGAGGGAATGCCAATATGAATCTTCGTGCTCTTATCGATTGGGGGATCGTGAAAAAAGAATTTGTGAAAGGCGACCGTAAAGAATATTTCGTGGCGGAAAAAGATGTATGGTATCTCTTCAAACAAATTACCAAAGAACGTAGAAAAAGAGAAATAGAACCTGTAATTTCTTTTCTCGAAGAATTAAAGAATATTGAAGATAAAGATTCAGAAGAAGCTCAGGAATTTATCAAACTGATGAATGATTTCAGTTCGGTAACCGGAAAGATCAACAATATTATGGATCTGGCGATAAAAAGTGATGATCACTGGCTGGTAGGAAAGATTACCAATCTGTTGAAATAGAAAAAAGAAAGAGGATGAAAATCCTTTTTTATTTTAAATTAATTTTCAAAAATTACTGAAAATATAAAATTTATAAAATGTTTAATATTGCTTCATATATTATTTTCCTAATTATAAGCTCGTATGTAACATTTGATGTTGGTAGAAGATGCTATAATGAAGGAAAAGCTTATCTGAAATATTTGCTTCATGATGAAGGCTTCTGCCTTACGATTAACAGAATACTGCTCGGTTGTTATTACCTTTTGAACCTAGGTTACATTACCATTAATCTTACAATCTGGAATAAAATAGACAGTCTGGAAGAAATGATTGGTGTTACTGCAACAAGAGTTGGAAGTATCATTTTAATCCTTTGTGTATTACATTATATCAACATTTTCATGCTTTACTTCTTAAGAAATAAATTAACATTAAAATAATATTATTATGGCAACTACAATTTTAACAGCTACGTATAACTTTTCAGCATACATGATTTATTTACCTATTGTAATTACTCTTACAGTATTGGTTTCTCAGTTTTTATTTAAAAATTCAAAAACATTTATGATTGATATTTTTCATCAGAAAAAAGATATTGCAATGGCTACCAATTCTCTTTTTAAGATAGGTTTTTATCTTCTGAACATTGGTTTTGCTCTTTGCATCATTGAGTTCTTTCAAATTGAAACGGTAGAAAGGCTGGTGGTAGCTTTGAGTAAAAAGATTGGAGGGTTTTCAATTTATTTAGGAATAATGATGCTTTTGAATCTGTTGCTATTCCTGAAAGGACGTAAAAATGCATTGAACAAAGAAAATAAGATTAAAAATGAAAACATTAATCTTTAAAACCTGGATGTATTTTGCTTTTAAAATACAGAAAAAAAGGACAAGAGGAGATTTTTTAAACCTTTAAAATCACAATTATGAAAACGCTCAAAAACCACACATTAATCTACGACAACGAATGTCCGATGTGTAATCTTTACTCCAAAGGTTTTACCAAATGCGGAATGCTGGATGAAGATGGAAGAGAAGCATTTACGGAAATCTCAGTGAGAAATAAAATCTTAATAGACTTCAATCGGGCGAAAAATGAAATTGCTTTGGTAGATCACAACAAAAATGAAGTCGTTTACGGATTAGACAGTCTGCTTCTCATCATTGGAAATTCTTTTCCATGGTTGGAAAAAACCGCTCGAATAAGACCTTTCCATTGGTTTTTTCAAAGGTTGTATTCCTTCGTTTCTTACAATAGGAAACAGATTATTCCTTCCTCAAAAGATTATACAGAGCAATCTTGTGTTCCGGATTTTAACCTGAAATACAGAATAGCATATATCAGTTTTGTTGTTATTTTTTCAGCATATATCCTAAGTGAATTTTCCATAAAGCTGGATTTTAATTTAGAAAGGAATTTTCTGAGAGAATTTGCCGTTTGCCTCGGTCAGATCGTTTGGCAGAGTTTCTTTTTAAAAAGCTATCTCAAAGATAAAATCTGGGATTATCTCGGAAATATGATGACTGTTTCTTTAATTGGAACCTTACTTTTAATTCCTGCGCTGATGATCGATTTCACCCCTGTTTTTTATCTGATATACTTTGGGATTGTAGTATTGATCATGTTTCTGGAACATATAAGAAGATGCCGAATACTAAAATTAAATTTTCTCCCTACCATTTCCTGGATGGTATTCAGGTTCACAGCGCTGGCCATTATTATTTTGACAACCATTTAATTACAATTTGTATACACTTAAAACCTCTTAAAATGTCAACAATCTATTTAAATACAATAATCAATGCAGACATTCACTATGTTTTTGATCTGGCAAGAGATATTGATCTGCACCAGCAATCAACCTCAACATCTCATGAAACAGCAATTGCCGGACGTACTTCAGGATTGATTGAAGAAAATGAAACCGTTACCTGGCGGGCCAAACATCTGGGAGTTTATCAGACCCTCACCACAAAGATTGTCAGTATGGAAAAACCGGTCCAGTTCATTGATGTGATGCAGAAAGGAGCTTTCAAATCTATGCGGCACAGGCATACCTTTAAATCTGTAAACGGAAAAACAGTGATGACCGATATTTTTGAATTTGAATCTCCACTGGGCATCATAGGGAAAGTGTTCAATGCTATTTTTCTTACAGGATATCTCAAAAGTTTTCTGCTCAAAAGAAATGAAATGATCAAAACCATTGCAGAATCTTCTACCCATGATGGAATAGCCATTTTTTAACCTGAAAACACATGATTATGAACTTTTTAAAAGCAGAATGGCGAAAGCTGGCCATCATCAATTACGAAATTGATCCTGAGATCTTATTGCCGTATTTACCTAAAGGAACAGAACTCGATTTTTACAAAGGCAGATGTTATATAAGCTTGGTAGGATTCATGTTTTTAAACACAAAACTGTTGGGATTATCCGTCCCTTTTCACCGGAATTTTGAAGAAGTAAACCTGAGGTTTTATGTAAAGAAAAAAGAAAACGGAATCTGGAAAAGAGGCGTGGTATTCATCAAGGAAATAGTTCCCAAACCTGCATTGAGCTTTGTCGCCAATACGGTATACAAAGAAAATTATCACACAATGCCGATGAGAAACCAGATTCATGAAAAAGAAGGTGAACTGCTGATCCGGTATTCATGGAAAGATAAAAGCTGGCATTCCATTCAGATTATGGCTGATAATACTCCAAAACCTATGGAAGAAAACTCAGAGTTTGAATTTATCACAGAACACTATTTTGGTTTTACAAAAAAAGAAAATACAACCTCTGAATATGAAGTATGCCATCCAAAATGGGATTGTTACACCATAAAAGACCATCAGCTGGATATTGATTTTCAAAATATCTACGGAAATGGTTTTGAAGGTCTGAATCATCAGGAACCCCTTTCTGTAATGCTTGCTGAAGGCTCAGAAATTCAGGTGAGAACAAAGAAATACATCAGCTGAAAAAGAACAAGAACACCCCTTATCCACAAACATCTGTGTTAATCTGTGCAATCTGTGGTTACAACCTTAAACATTGAACCCAAAACTTTGTATTTTGAACTTAAAATTTTAAAACAATGAAAATAATCATAGCCGGAGGTACCGGATTTCTTGGTGAAAACTTAGAAAAATATTTTACAGAAAAGGGGAATCAAGTCTATATCCTGACCCGTAATCCTCAACGTAAAAACGAAATGTACTGGGACGCCCAAACATTAGGTGAATGGAAAAACAGTTTGGAAAAAGCAGACGTGCTGATCAATCTTACAGGAAAATCTGTAGACTGCCGGTATCACGACAAAAATAAGCAGGAAATCTATTTTTCAAGGATTAACAGCACAAAAATATTGCAGGAAGCTGTAGATCAGTGTTATGAAAAACCAAAAATTTGGCTGAATGCAAGTTCTGCAACCATTTACGTCCACTCTGAACAGCATCTGAATACAGAAGAAAACGGAATTATCGGAGATGATTTTTCTATGAATATCTGCAAAAGCTGGGAGAAAGAATTTTTTGCAGTCAAAGATGAAGAAATACGGAAAGTGGCCCTTCGCACATCCATTGTTCTGGGAAATAATGGCGGAGCGTTTCCTAAGCTGAAAATGGTTACAAAGCTGGGCTTAGGAGGAAAACAGGGACGGGGAAATCAAATGGTAAGTTGGATTCATATCGATGATTTTTGTAAAGCGGTAGACTGGATCATTCAGCATGAAAATATTTCAGGAGCAATCAACATAACTGCTCCGGCTCCGCTTTCCAATGATAATATGATGAAAAAGTTAAGAAAAGAATTGAAAGTCCCTTTTGGGCTCAATGCTCCGGTCTGGCAGCTGGAAATTGCTTCTATTTTCCTGAAAACAGAAACTGAATTACTTTTAAAAAGCCGTAATGTATACCCCGAAAGATTAATAAAAAGCGGATTTGAGTTTTCATTTCCAGGTTTTGATGAAGCCATTCTTAATCTCTTGGAATCCTAATGTTTGCGGATTTCACAAAGGATAATTAAATTAGCGGAAAACTATTCCATATGCTGGTTATACCCAAAATAAAACCCTTTTTTCTTTCATCCTTTTTAATAAGTTCAGTAGTATTTTCACAGGCCCACAATGTCTCTGAGGGATATCAGAAACCTACAGACCCTCTTGTTGTTCAGAATCTGGACCAATGGCAGGATATGAAATTCGGACTTTTTATGCATTGGGGAACCTACAGCCAATGGGGAATTGTTGAAAGCTGGAGCCTATGCCCTGAAGATGAATCATGGACCCAGAGAAAACCTGAGCATGGGAAATCTTATGACGAATATGTAAAGAATTATGAAAATCTTCAGACCACTTTCAATCCCACTCAGTTCAATCCTCAAAAATGGGCGGATGCGGTAAAAAAAGCAGGGATGAAATATGTGGTTTTTACAACTAAACATCACGACGGCTTTACAATGTTTGATACCCAACAGTCTGATTATAAGATAACCTCTTCTAAAACTCCCTTTTCAAAAAATCCAAAAGCAGATGTCACAAAAGAAATCTTCAACACCTTCAGAAAAGAAGGATTCAAAATTGGAGCTTACTTTTCAAAACCTGACTGGCATTCTGATGATTACTGGTGGTCCTACTTCCCCCCAAAAGACAGGAATGTAAATTATGATCCGAAGAAATATCCGGAAAGATGGGAGAGTTTTAAAAAATTCACTTTCAATCAGCTGAACGAAATCACATCCAAGTATGGTAAAATTGATATTCTTTGGCTGGATGGAGGTTGGGTACGACCTTTCCATACCATTGATCCAAAAGTAGAATGGCAGCGAACCATCAAAGTAGAGCAGGATATTGATATGGATAAAATAGGAACAATGGCCAGGAAAAATCAACCGGGAATTATTATTGTAGACCGTACCGTTCCCGGAAAGTGGGAAAATTATGTTACCCCGGAGCAGGCCGTTCCTGAACAGGCTCTTGCCATCCCTTGGGAAAGCTGTATCACAATGGGAGATTCCTTTTCCTATATTCCCAATGACAACTATAAAACTTCCCAAAAGATTATTGAAACCCTGGTGAAAATCATTTCAAGAGGAGGAAATTACCTGATGAATATCGCTCCCGGGCCCAACGGAGATTACGATGCCGTTGTCTATGAAAGATTACAGCAAATTTCCGGCTGGATGGACAAAAATCAGGCAGCTGTTTTTGCTACAAGAACTATTGCTCCCTATCACGAAGGAAATTATTATTATACCCAAAGCAAAGATGGAAAAACAGTGAATATTTTTCATTTAGATGAAAAAACAAATTATCAGTCTCCATCAACATTAAGTTTTACAATTCCCGATAATTTTAAACCGAAATCTTTGAAAGTTTTAGGGTTGTCAAACAAAATTCAATGGAAAAAAACAAATGAAAATACCATTGAAATTAAATTACCTGAAGAAAGGAAAAATCTGAAATATGCAACCGTAATTCAAATAACAGAATAATGAGATTGTTTCGTTTTAAACTTACGGAAACCATATTATTGCTTAATATTACCATCATTTCCGCTCAAAAACCTTTATATAAAGACTCAAAGCAGCCCATTGAAACCAGAGTTCAGGATCTGTTGAAGAGAATGACTCCTGAGGAAAAATTCTGGCAGTGTTTTATGATACCCGGAGATCTGGATCACGTTCCGAAAGCACAGTATTCTCATGGGATTTTTGGGTTACAGGTAAGCGCAGGAAACCAGGGAGGCGGTGCTGCAGGGCAGTTACTGAAGTACAATGCCAATGAAGATGCTGAAAGACTGGTGAAAAAAATCAATACCATTCAGAAATATTTCGTTGAAGAATCAAGATTAGGAATTCCTATTATTCCTTTTGATGAAGCCCTGCACGGATTGGTGAGGGAAGGAGCTACAGCTTTTCCGCAGGCCATTGGTTTAGCTGCCACTTTCAACCCTGAATTGATGAGCAAAGTCTCGGCAGCAATTGCAAAAGAATCAAAACTGAGAGGAATCCGCCAGATTCTGACCCCTGTAGTAAACCTGGCGAGTGATGTGAGATGGGGCAGGACAGAAGAAACTTATGGCGAAGATCCCTTTCTGACCTCTGTAATGGGAGTCAGTTTTGTCAGTTCATTTGAAAATATGGGAATTATTACCACTCCGAAACATTTCTTGGCCAATGTAGGAGAAGGCGGAAGAGATTCATATCCTATTCATTGGAGCAAAAGATATCTTGAAGAAACACATTTAATCCCTTTTTATAATGTCTTTACAAAAGGAAAAAGCCGTTCAGTGATGACTTCCTATAATCTGCTTGACGGAAGACCTTCAACAGCTAATCATTGGTTACTGACAGAAAAATTAAAAAATGACTGGGATTTCAAGGGCTTCGTCATTAGTGATGCAAGTGCGGTAGGAGGAGCCAATGTGCTGCATTTTACGGCAAAAGATTATGACGATGCTTCTGCACAGGCGATCAATGCCGGGCTGGATGTGATTTTTCAGACAGAATATAAACATTATGAACTCTTTATTCCTCCTTTTTTGGATGGAAGAATCTCAAAAGAAAGAATTGATGATGCCGTTTCAAGGGTATTGAGAGCAAAATTTGAGCTTGGATTATTTGATAACCCTTATGTTTCAGTCAAAAAAATTGAAGAATTAAAAAAACTGAATCATAAGCCATTGGCAGAAAAAACCGCTGCAGAATCTTTCGTTTTGCTTCAGAATAATAATCAGACCCTTCCCGTTCCCGGAAATATTAAAAAAATTCTGGTGGTAGGAACAGATGCTGCTGATGCCAGATTAGGCGGTTATTCAGGACCTGGAAACAAAAAAGTAAATATTGTTGACGGGATTAAAAATTATGTCAGAGATAAAAATATTGAAGTTGTTTATTCAAAAGGGATTGATTGGAATGTAAAGGATTTTGCCACAGTTTCCAATGAATATTTATCTTCTGAAAACAAAAAAGGATTAAAAGGAACCTATTTCTCTGATACTGATTTAAAAGGAAATCCGGCTTTCGAAAAACAGGATGAACAAATCAATTTTAAATGGACTTTGTATTCACCCGATCCTCAAAAACTTCAGCCGGATCAATACAGTATCCGCTGGACAGGAAAACTGAAAGCTCCGGATTCAGGGAAGTATCAATTAGGATTGCGGGGAAATGACGGCTTCAGATTATACCTTGATGGAAAATTAGCCATTGACCAATGGGAAAAATTAAGTTATTCCACCAAAACAATTGATGTAGATTTTGTAAAAGGAAAAAAATATGATATTACCATTGAGTTTCATGAAAATCGTGGCGAGGCCAACCTTGAACTGATCTGGAACTATGGGCTTCATCATTACGGGAAAGACTATCAGGAAGCTTTAAATCTTGCTCAGAATGCAGACTATATCATTGTTGCGGCCGGGATTCATGAAGGCGAATTTCAGGACCGTTCTTCATTAAGTTTGCCAGGAAATCAGGAAGCATTTATTCAGGAAATTTCAACATTGAAAAAACCGATAACAGTAGTTTTGGTAGGTGGATCCGCTATAAAAACAACCTCATGGAAAGATAAAGTAGGAGCCATTTTAGACGTCTGGTATCCGGGAGAAGAAGGAGGAAATGCCATAGCAAAAACGCTTTTCGGGACTGAAAATCCGTCTGGAAAATTACCCATAACCTTTCCGGTTGAAGAAGGCCAGCTGCCTTTGACATATAATCATCATCCAACAGGAAGAGGAAATGATTATCATGACCTGAGTGGTGAACCATTGTATCCGTTTGGATTTGGTTTAAGTTATACCAGCTTTGAAATCTCAGGTTTACAACTGAACAAAGTAAAATATTCAGAAAATGAAACTATTATGGCTACAGTCAACGTAAAAAATACAGGATCGAAAGCAGGAAGTGAAGTCGTACAGCTATATGTAAAAGACTTATTGGCCACAGTTTCAAGACCGGTTATTGAGCTCAAAGGATTTCAGAAAGTAGAACTGCAGCCCGGAGAATCAAAATCTGTCACCATTGAAGTTCCCATAAAACAACTACAGTTCCTGAACGAAAAAATGGACTGGACTGTAGAAAAAGGAACCTACAGAATTATGGTCGGTAACTCATCCAAAAACCTCCCTTTAAAACAAAATATTGAAGTTTTATAAAACAAAAAAGAGCAGAAATTTCTGCTCTTTTTAAGTATATTTTTTGAAGATATCTAGTATTTTCTGGCTAATAAAACGTTCAATAAGAATGTTCCGGTCCAGTTACTGTTATTGGAACCATTATTTCCAATAAAATCTATACGGGCCACAGATACGGTAAGTCTGGTTCTTCCTGCAGTACCGTTATTGGCAAGGCTTACAAAAGATGCTGTAAATACATCCGGGAAACTCGAGTTATTTCCTGCCGTAAGAATTGGATACATATTGGCAACATTGAACGGAGTCCCTTGGTATTCATAAACCAAGGTCATTCTGCTGGCATTGGCATAGGTAGAAGTGTGAGCATTATCTATCGATGTTTTACTTATGATCCACCATCTGTCGTTTGCTGCTCCTGTATCATAACCTGAATTCGTATGGTTGGTCCAGTCGGCAACCGGGGCAGTACCAAGTCTGTGAGGAGGAATGAGAACTTGTGTTCCATAGATTTCCACATTGCTTGGCTTAGGCAGAACTGTAAAAGATAAATCCCATGTTCCGCCAGTGGTATTACCGTTATTCACTACTTCAGCATAAGCTCCGATAGGAATCACAAAAGAAGGAACAGGAGTATTGTCAATTCTTAGGGTGTTACCGTTGGAAGCCTGGAGTGTGATATTATTCGGCGAAATATTTTTAATCTTATAAATTCTTCCTGTAAAACTTGTTGTTCCGGTGCCGATGACCGGAAGGATAAATGTCGCATCGGCTGTTCCATTATAGGTAATATAATGGTCGGTAGTCTGAATATTATAAGTTGTGGCTGTGACTTCGCTATAGCCAGCCCTCAAGGAACCATTTACAGCAAGTGTACTGTTAGGGGTTGTTGTGTTAATACCTACTTGTGCAGTTAAGGGAAGGGTTCCAAATAAAAGGATCAAAATGTATTTTTTCATGTGTTTGGAAATTTGGTTTCCATCAAATATAGAAAAAAAATAACTAAAAGTTAAATAAAACTTAATAAATTTATGTTATTAATTAAATTGTTATCTAATAATACGTTAACTTTTGAAAAATATTAAACCAGTCTGCATGGAACTTCCAAATCTTCGGTAAGATAATAGCTGCAGCAAAGACGGTGGTAACCATCTGCAATGATCAGTTCATGTTCACCCCTTATAAGCAGTATAGGCGAAAGCTTTTTATTTTTTTCTACTTTTTTCAGGTTTTCTTTTACATGAATATTGGTCTCAGGAAGCAGGGGAAGCTTGCTGGCTCTTAAAATATCTTTTGATTTTTTTGTAATTGTAGGGGCTGCCTTTAATTTTTCAACCATTTTTCTGGCTTTATCAGGTTCAAAAAGCAGCTCCAGATAATCCTGTGCTGCAGGAAAATCGTGGACTTCAGGATCTTTCATCCAGATACTGTCTTTGGTCAGATTACCCTTTTTTACAGACGTTTTCATAAGTGTTTATTAAAATATAAATGTATGAAAAATAGATCGTTATTAACAACCATTATTTCAAATAAGCCCATGGTTTGCTATATGGATTTTACTTTCCAAAAAAAATATTGGTATGATATATGCAAGATTTATCACGAACCGGAATGAATTTAATTAAGATTAAATAATTGATTGAAATCATTCAAAAATATGAACATTATGAAAAAGTTTTTAATTTCAACACTACTAGTATTAGGTTTATCTATGAATGTTTCAGCTCAGAAACGTCCGCCAGCTCCTCCACATCCGTCAAAAACGGAATTGGTGAATATTAAAATGCAAGAGCTTACCAAAAAATACAATACCGAGAAAAAACTCATCTTGAATCACCCTCTTGCCACCAAACAGATGAAGAGAGATCAGATGAAGGCTTTAAATAGAAGATATGAGGCTGAAAAACGATTGCTTAGAGAGGCAAAATAAAACTTATTTTTTGTAGTTGTTAAAATTGAAAAAACAAGGTTTTATATTTTGAGTTTTGCTAAATTTTCAATGTAAAATAAAATTTATTGAAAGAGGATACGTCTTGTGTTCTCTTTCTTTGTTTAAAATTAAATAAAAACAGCCTTGTTGATGCATTTTAAGATCACCTTTCAGAAACATAAAACATCCAATATTTTTCCTTAAATTCGCATAAAAATTTTTAAAGTAATGAATTACGATATTATTGTCATTGGAAGTGGTCCTGGTGGATATGTTACTGCGATCAGAGCAGCGCAATTAGGTTTCAAAACCGCAATTATCGAGAAAGAAAATTTAGGAGGAATCTGCCTTAACTGGGGATGTATTCCAACTAAAGCTTTATTGAAATCTGCTCAGGTTTTTCATTATATCAACCATGCTGAAGATTATGGTTTGAATAAAGTGGAGGCTAGCTTTGAATTCCCGAATGTAATTCAGAGAAGCCGTGGTGTTGCCAGCAAAATGAGCAAAGGAATCGAATTCTTGATGAAAAAGAATAAGATTGACGTAATTCTTGGTACTGCAAAAGTACAGAAAGGTAAAAAAGTTTCTGTAACAGATAAAGAAGGAAAAGTAACTGAATATACAGGAACTCATATCATTATCGCTACAGGAGCTCGTTCAAGAGAATTACCAAACTTACCGCAAGATGGTAAAAAAGTAATCGGATACAGACAGGCATTATCTCTTCCTGAGCAGCCGAAATCTATGATTGTTGTAGGTTCCGGGGCTATCGGGGTAGAATTTGCTGACTTCTATAACACAATGGGAACTAAAGTAACTGTTGTTGAATTTATGCCAAACATTGTCCCTGTAGAAGACGAAGAAATCTCTAAACACTTAGAGAAATCTCTGAAGAAAACAGGAATCGAGATCATGACAAACGCTTCTGTAGAAAGTGTTGATACAAGCGGTGAAGGAGTAAAAGCTACTGTAAAAACAGCTAATGGAAATATCACTCTGGAAGCTGATATCTTATTATCTGCTGTAGGTATTGCTGCTAATATCGAAAACATCGGTTTAGAAGAAGTAGGAATCCAGACTGACAAAGGAAGAGTATTGGTAAACGAATGGTACGAAACTTCAGTACCTGGTTACTATGCAATCGGAGATATCATCCCAACTCAGGCTTTGGCTCACGTTGCTTCTGCCGAAGGAATCACTTGTGTTGAGAAAATAAAAGGAATGCACGTTGAAAAAATCGACTATGGCAATATCCCTGGATGTACTTACTGCCACCCTGAAGTAGCTTCTGTAGGTCTTACTGAAAAGCAGGCTAAAGAAAAAGGATACGAAATCAAAGTTGGTAAATTCCCTCTTTCTGCAAGTGGTAAAGCTACTGCAAACGGAAACACAGACGGATTTATCAAAGTGATCTTCGATGCTAAATATGGTGAGTGGTTAGGATGCCACATGATTGGTGATGGAGTAACGGATATGGTTGCTGAAGCTGTGGTAGCAAGAAAACTTGAAACTACAGGTCACGAGATCATCAAATCTATCCACCCGCATCCAACAGTTTCTGAAGCAATTATGGAAGCTGCTGCTGCTGCTTACGGTGAAGTGATTCACATTTAATCTGAATATACAGAAATCTATAATATAAAAGCCCGGAGAAATCCGGGCTTTTTCATATGAATATTTAAAATTCTTAATGGTTTTTTTGCTGTTTATTTTTTTGTAATGAGAAGGATTTTATTAAAATAATTTTAAAATCAGCATATTTATAAAAATTAACTCAATTATTTCAAGTCGTTTCCTTACATTTATTCTATGAATTTTGAAAGAGTAGGACTTGTTTTATCAGGCGGCGGTACCAAAGGAATCGCTCATGCAGGAGTATTAAAATTCTTACAGGAAAAAGGGATTGAAGTAGATATCCTTTCCTGCTGCAGTGCAGGATCTATTGTAGGATGTCTTCATGCCATCGGGAAAACGCCCGAAGAAATCCTGGAATTTTTCAATTCCGTGTATTTTTTCAACTGGAAACATTTTACATTCAATCAGCCGGGGCTTGTTTCTTCAGTGATTTTCAGGAATTATCTGAAGCCTATCTTCCATGATATGAAATTGGGTGATCTTGATATTGAAGTGAAAATAGTAGCCACAGAACTGGTTGCCGGAACCCAGAAGATTTTTGACAAAGATTTTGAGATTGTGGATGCCATCATTGCCTCATGCTCCATTCCCGGAATAACAACTCCTTACATTATTGGGGAGGAAATGTACTGTGATGGAGGTGTGCTGAACAATTTTCCGGCAGATATCATCAGAGATGATTGTGATAAGCTGATCGGAGTATTTGTATCTCCGCCCAATGAAGCTAAAATCAAAGATCTGAACTCCATTAAAGCAATCGTTTCCCGTTCTTACGATTTACTTTCCTATAGAATTGAAAAAGTAAAATTTGAGTACTGCGACTGGTTCATTTCCTCCCAGAAACTATCTTCTTACGGTACTTTTGAGCGAAGAAAAGACAAACTGGAAGAGATTTTTAATATCGGGTACAAAGCAGCTAAAGAAAGTTATGAAGCCAGTGGCTTTTTTGAAGAATTAAAACAATCCGGAACATAAAAAATCCCGCATCAATGCAGGATTTTTATTTTATATTAAAGAAACTCTAAGTCTTTAATGAAATTTTATATACTGACTATAAAACTTCCAGCTTCTCGCCTCCGGTTTTCAGCTTAATTTTTAACTACATACCCGTCCTGACGTACAATTTCATTGTCGTTGGCATCATTTACCACCAGTGTATAAGGGGCTTTTTTCGGAGAATCAGTAAGGTAATTTCTCCAGATCTGATAGCTGTGTCCTTCATTGCTGAAGGAGATGTAATAATTTCCTCCGGTACCGTCAGGAATCATTTCTCCATCGCTGATGATCATACTTGGTTTAGCAGTGATCTTTGCATTGGCATTCCATGACTGGTAAAGATACTTACCGTTTGGTTGTTTGTCGATTCTGATCTTGAACTTTTTGGTCTTAATAATGACCGTTTTGGGTACCTGTTGAAGAGCAGATGAAGTTACAGAAATATCTGTTTTCGGAGTCGGAACTTCTTTGGCATAAGCGAAAGAAAACTGCGCTAAGCAGAAAGTCCCTAATAAAAGTTTTTTAATCATTTTCTTATATTTTGTAGTGATGTTAAGCCTCATCAAATTTAGAGCCATTTTTCAATGTTTCAGAAGAAATCAGGAAGCTTCAAAAGAGATTTTCAGGTTTCTTAAAGTTTGTCATGTAAAATAATTATATTGATTTTCAGTTAATTATAAATTTGCATGAGAAAAATTGCCGGTTTTTGAAACAACTGAATACTTTTCTTCTGTACATTTGTACCATCAAAGGATCTCGTTCCTTTTATTATCAAAATGAAACTAATTAACTTTAAGTTTTTTCTATTAAAAGTATCAGAAATCATCTTCACGATTTTTAATACTTCTCCTCCTGTAATTTCTTAATTTTTTCGAAAGAATTATCACATAATTCGTACTCTGTTTTTTCATATACTGAAGAAATAGAGCACAATCCCTGTTTTCAAATATAATCAAAAATAAAAAACAAAACTATGGAATTAGCTTTTCATGGCTGGATGATTCCGGCCGTCATTGCACTGTTGTGCGTACTTTTTTATAAATTCATTTTAAGAATTTTCTTTGGATTAATCATTGTTCCTCAGGACAAAATCGGTTTGGTAACCAAAAAATTCGTGTTGGTTGGTAAGCAGGAGCTTCCGGAAGGAAGAATTATTGCAACCAATGGAGAAGCGGGCTTTCAGGCTCAGACATTAGCTCCGGGTGTATATTTCAGAAAATGGATCTGGCAGTATTCTATCGATTTTCAATCTTTTATAGTAATTCCGACCGGAAAAATAGGATTATTACTGGCAAAAGATGGTGCAGAATTAGAAACCGGAAGAATCTTAGGAAGAAAAGTGGATTGTGATTCTTTTCAGGATGCTGAAGCTTTTTTGAAAAACGGAGGAAGGAAAGGCCGTCAGACCGCGATTATTGCGCCTGGATCCTATAGAATCAATACGCTGTTATTTGAAATAGAATTAACAGATATGACCCAGATTCCTGATAATGCAGTAGGGATTATCACAACTATGGAAGGAGATCCTTTAGCTGAAGGGCAGATTGCGGGTAAGATTATCAATGATCATAATAAGTTTCAGGATGTAGATACTTTTTTAAATAACGGAGGATTTAAAGGTCTTCAGGAGCAGGTAATTCTGGCGGGTTCTTATTTCCTGAATCCATGGTTTACAAAAGTTGAAATGGTGAAAATGACGGAAATTCCTATTGGTCATGTGGGAGTCATTATCAGCTACGTGGGAGAAGAAGGCCAGGATCTGAGCGGGATTGATTTTAAACATGGAAATATTGTTGAGAAAAGTCACAAAGGAGTTTGGGCAGAACCTATTGGTCCCGGAAAATACCCCATCAATCCTTATATTATGAAGGTTGAACTTGTTCCTACTACTAATTTGGTTCTGAACTGGGCGTATGAAAGAAGTGAATCGCACCAGCTGGATAAAAATCTTTCAACAATTACGGTACGAAGTAAAGACGGTTTCCCATTCAACCTTGATGTTTCGCAAATCATTCATATTCCTACCTATGAAGCTCCGAAAGTGATAGCCCGTTTTGGAAATATGATCAATCTTGTAAGTCAGGTTTTGGAACCAACCATTGGAAACTATTTCAGAAATTCAGCGCAGGATAGTGATGTGATTGCCTTCCTGGGAACCCGAAAAGAAAGACAGCAGTCTGCAAAAGATCATATCAGCAGTGTTTTGGAACAATATAATGTAAATGCTGTGGACACTTTGATTGGAGCGATTGTTCCTCCGGAAAGTCTGATGAAAACCTTAACGGATAGAAAATTGGCGGAAGAACAGAAAATTACGTACGAAACGGAAATGCTGGCTCAGGAAACACGCCAGGCTCTGGAAAAAGAAACGGCTGTTGCTGATATGCAGAAAGAAATTGTAAAAGCAGATCAGGGTGTTTTGATTGCGGAAAGAATAGCTGATGCATCAGTAAAAAAAGCAACCGGAGATGCCAATTCCGTAAGATTACAGGCGAATGCGGAAGGAGACAGACTGAAACTGTTAGCAACCGGTGAAGCAGAAAAAACAAGACTTCTCGCCAAAGCTGAAGCGGAAAAAATAGAGTTGCTGGCAAAAGCAAATGCAGAACAAATTTCATTAACAGGTAATGCCGAAGCAGAAAAAATTCTGGCCATTGGTAAATCTAACGCAGAGTCTTATAAGCTATCGGTAGAAGCAATGGGCGGAAATAATTTTACCCAATTGAAAATTATGGAAAATATAGCCAGCCAGAATGTAAGAATAATGCCTGAGGTATTAATTGGTGGAAACGGAGATTCAGCAAATGGCGGAATCAGCGGACTTCTGGGACTTCAGCTGTTGGAGCAGGTGCAAAAGAAAAATGCTGAAACGGTTACTGTGATTGAAGAGAAGCCTGATCATAATTCTTGACTTTAGCATAAGGAATAATTAAACTAAAAAAATCGCCCGGAAATTTTTCCGGGCGATTTCATATTTTTTATACCGTGTAACTTGCAAACGCCTCTTCCAGGCTTTCAAATTTACCTTTAAATTCATCAATAGGACAATCCTGAAGAATGTTTCCTTTATGAATAAGAATAACTCTTGAACAAAGTGCTTCTACTTCCTGCATGATGTGGGTAGAAAGTAAAACGGTTTTCTGCTGGCCGATTTGTTTTACCACATTACGGATTTCAATGATTTGATTGGGATCCAGACCATTGGTAGGTTCATCCAGAATCAGTAAATCCGGCTGGTGAATAATAGCCTGTGCCAATCCTACACGTTGTTTGTATCCTTTTGAAAGCTGTCCGATCTTTTTGGATTTTTCAGGCGTGATTCCTACCAGTTCTATCACCTCATCTACTCTGGATTCGGGAATTTTGTGGATATTGGCTACAAACTGAAGGTATTCTTTTACGTACATCTCCAGATAAAGCGGGTTGTTTTCAGGAAGAAAGCCAATTTTCTTTTTGCTTTCAATCTCATGGTTTGAGATATTCATACCATTGAAAATAATTTCACCCTGGTCAATTTTCAGTGCTCCGACAATAGATTTCATCAGGGTAGATTTTCCGGCACCGTTTGGGCCAAGAAGACCGATGATCTCGTTTTTATCAATAGAAATGTTGATATTGTCAAGGGCAGTCTGCTCACCAAATTTTTTGGTTAAATTGATTATCTGAAGCGGCATAAGTTTTACTATCTTTCTGCAAAAATAAAATAAAAAAACTCATCCGATAGAATGAGTTTCGCAATATTTATAAAATATAATTATTTTCTTGATTTTTTCTTGGTTCCACCTGTCGCCGGGGCAGCAGTAGAGGCTGTATTTCCGTTTCCTTTATTAACAGAAGGATTTATAGAAGCTGGTTTGTCATACATGGCATACTTTCCATTAGCTCTTCCGAAAATCTTCTCCACCTGTTTTTGGGTTAAAAACTGTGATTTTCCAATGTATTTCCGGTTTTTGTTGATCACCTGGATAAACTGCATGGTTTGCTGGCCATAATTCTTTTCATAATGAAGTTCGATGATATCATTAGGCAATTCCAGCACAACATTCTCTTCCGGAGTGGAGATAAAGCCATCCATAATAAGTTTGTATAGTCCGGCAACATCATTATTAAGATTCTGAAATGAAAAAGATCGGATTGTATTCAGATTGCTGGTGTTCAGATCTTGGTAGTTGACTGTAAATTTATCTTCCTTTTTATAGAGACCAACGGAATTATCTTTACCAATTTCCACCAAACTTTCATTCTTCAACACTTTGATCTGTGAGAAAACTGAAATACTGAACATACATATAATAAGTAGAATTATTTTTCTCATGAATTGAATTTTAATGTTTTATAAAATTGGTGTATATAAAATTACTAATAAAAAGGCTTAAAAGCAATTTTATTTGTTAAAGCAAAAATAACATTTTTTTTTAATATTTCTATGAGATCATCCGTCGATGCTATGGATGTCATTGTTTGTGTAAGTGATTGCTAATTAATTTCTTATCTCTTTTTTACGAAAATGAAGCCAATTGGGTTTAAAGTTGATTGCCAATTGTCAATATGATGTAATGTATTGAAAAACAGATTGGAAATCCCTTAAGCGAGGTTGTGAGAGAAACCAATTTAAAATAAATGTTAAAAATGCCATTATAGATTAAATTCTAAATGGAAGTTTATAACAGTTTATTTCTGGAAACAGAAGAGATTAATGCCTCAAATTCCTTTTTATAACTTCTTCCCACGGGAATTTTATGATTGTTGACAACAATTTCATTATTATTGAATGCCGTCACAAAAGCAGAATTAATGATAAAAGATCTGTGAATTCTCACAAAACTTTTACTTGATAATGTCTGTTCAAGATCTGTAATCTTACTTTTCGAAATAAAAATTTCATTGGTAATGAGTACTATTTTGATATCATTTCCCTGACTTTCAAAATAAACAATCTCCGAAAGCGTAAGTTTCCGGTGCATTCCCTCAGTTTTGACGAGGATAAAATCTTCTGTATGGCCGGCTGTAGTTCTCATGATACGTTCCACAGATTTAAAAAAACGTTCAAAAGTAATCGGCTTCAGGAGATAATCTACCGCTTCCAGTTCAAAACCTTCAATGGCAAAATCCCGGTAAGCGGTAGTGAAAATAGTCCGGGGCTTCTGAGGCAGTGACTTCAGGAAATCAATTCCATTGAGGTGAGGCATCTGAATATCCAGAAACATAAGGTCTACAGTCTGATTTTGCAGTGTTTTATAAGCCTGCATTGCATTCTGAGCTTTTCCCACCAGCTTTAAATCGTCGATCTTAGAAATATGGTTTTCCAGTAATGACATGGCCAGGGGTTCGTCATCTACAATAATACAGTTAATCATAATATGAAGGAGTACTTATTTCAACTTTAAAAATATTGTTTTCCTGTGAGATACTGAAGGTAAAATGTTCCTGATAGTGATATTGCAGCTGCCTTTGTATGTTTTGCAGCCCGATCCCTTTTTCATTAGCTGCCTGTTGATCTGAAAAGATATTTTCAATTGTAAAGACAGAATGCTGGGAATTCGTTTCTACATCAATCTTTATTTCCGTGGTTTCTGAACTTTTTCCTACTCCATGTTTAAAGGCATTTTCCACCAAAGTAAGATAGAGCAGAGGAGGAATAGTATTGGAGGAGTTTAACCTGATGTATTTTTGAATTTTTAATCTTTCATCATGATACCGCAGGCTTTCCAATGCAATATAATCCTCAATAATTGCCAGTTCATCAGAGACCGAAACCCATTTTTTCTGCCCTTTGTATAAAATATAATCCAGAATATCAGAAAGCTGGCTGATAGATTGGGAGGTTTTATCAGAATGACTGATTGACAGAGAGTAAATATTATTCAGGGTATTAAAAAGAAAATGAGGATTGAGCTGAGATTTGAGCGATTGCAGTTCAAGCTCGGTCTTTTCCTTCTGCAGTTTGATTGTTTGTTCCTTTTCATCCTTATACCTTATAAAAAACATGATGGAAATAAAGATAAATGCCCCACTGATAATTGTGAATGTATAATGAGTCAAAAGATAGGGGATATCAGTAAAAATATCGGATATGCTGTCTTTGACTTCATTGGTGAAAAGAGGTTCGGCAATATAAACAAGAAAAAACCTGTTGATGACAGAAATAAGATAAAGACTGATGACAAGATACAGCAAAAGCTCAACATACCTTTTTCGGTCAAAAAAACGGCGGATCAGCACGAAATAGATAAAATTGGCTCCTGCAATCTGGAAAATCCAGTGGCAAAAATTATAAATAACCAATTCTTTAAAGGCTCCACTTTCATATTCTCCATACATTCTTGCTGTCCCGAATAAAAATAAAGCAGTCCAGAAGAACAGCTGGAAATATAGAGTTTGTCTGATCTGAGTTCCTGATGGCGTTTTCATCATCTTCAAAAATATAAAAACTTAAGCTACGTCAGAGAAATGTATGCAAAAGACTTTAAAATAATATCAGATAACATCATTTATACTATAAACTGCTTATTCTGCTATTGGCAGTGAATAGCCTGTTGTCCGAATCTTGTGTAAGAAAGCAGGTTGAAATTGGTCAATATTTGTATAAAAAAATAATGACGGAACGTTCTGAAAGGCTTTACGGATTAGATCATCTGAGAGCAGTGGCTATTTTACTCGTGTTACTATATCATTATAGGGCCTTTAAACATCCCGGCTGGATCGACAGTATCGGGAGATTTGGATGGACAGGGGTAGATCTTTTCTTTGTTTTAAGTGGTTTTCTGATCTCGGGCCAGTTGTTCAAAGAAATAGAAGACAAAGGAAGTATCAGTCTGAAAACATTTTATGTAAAACGGTTTTTCAGGATTATTCCGGCTTACTTTTTTACCCTTTTTCTTTATTTTACAATTCCTTTTTTCAGGGAAAGAGAAGTTTTATCCCCTTTATGGAAGTTTGTTACCTTCACTCAAAATTACGAGCTTGATGTCATCAACCGTGGAACATTCTCACACGCATGGTCATTGTGTATCGAGGAACAATTTTATCTCATTCTACCTTTGTTGCTTTTGATCTTAATGCCGACAAAACTGTTCAGATATATGGCTGTTCTGATGATTGCCGTCATTGGATTTTCTATGGCCGCAAGGCTTATGGCGTGGAATGAATTTATTGCAGCTGCAGATCCTTCTTCCACAGATTTCTGGAAATTATGGTATATGAAAATATATTATCCAACTCATACAAGATTAGATGGCCTGGGAATGGGTGTCTTGATCGGATATCTCATGCAGTATTCTTCAATGTTCAGAAGAATAGTCGCGGGTAATGGAAATAAGTTTTTCTTTCTTGGAATAGTACTGCTTGGAGTTTCATTTTGGATAGGTAATGAACAGGCTTCAAAAACGGCTTCTGTATTTGGTTTTACATTGGTAGCGGTAAGCTATGGAATTATTCTGATGGCTGCTATTTCCCAATCGTCTTTCCTGTATCGTTCAAAGTCGTATATTACTGCTCAGCTGGCTGCTCTGTCATATGCTGTCTATCTTTCACACAAAGGGATTATCCATATAGTGCAGGAATTCCTGGAGTATTTTAAATTTGAAACCTCAGACAATATCACTATTCTTATTTGTCTGTTGTCTTGTATTTTGGGTGGTTTGTTCTACCGATTTGTTATTGAGAAACCTTTTTCAATCATTAAATCCAGAGTTTTGAAAAAAATTGCTTAGTATTCTAAATTAGTAGAAGAATTCTTTTTTAACGCAAAGTTTTATCTTTCAATCTGAATATGTAAGGGAGCAAAGCTGGAATCAATTTTATTGATTCTTATTAAGCTAATGATGACCATACAGCGTCAATGCGACTTTGTCGCTGTTTCTTTGCTCTCTTTAATGGCTCTGTTTAAATTAATAAAACTTTGTGTTTAAGAATTTATGTCTCGAAGATTATGAATATTTGTAAAGTACTTACAATTATTTGGATGTCATCGCTTTCAACACTGCATTCTTTATCGAAGCCTCTTTAAAACTCCAGTATTCACTTTTTTCAGGCATCTGATTTTCTAAAATAACCAAAGTAGTATCTGTAGAAGGGAAATAAACATTCAGGCATGTGAATCCATCACCAAGACCTGTCACAGCAAAATAATCAAGGCCTGCTTCTTTGATAAACCTTACGTTATATCCAAATCCCATACTTTCTTTTCCAAAGACATTGTGCTGGGAACTTGTGGAAGGGGTCAGCATCTGCTTTTGAAACTCCGGAGAGAGAAGTTTTCCTTTAAATAATGCTTCATCCCATCTGGCAAGATCCTGTACAGTAGAAATAATGCCTGCAGCAGGAGCCATATTATCATTCAGGAATGATTCTTTTACTTTTTCAAACCGATTGTCTTCGTTCATGTAGCCGGGAACAAGAGCGTGATTGCCCTTAGTATTATATACCAAAGTTTTATTCATTTTCAGTTTTTTGAAAAGAGAAGAGGCAAGTTCTGTGAAATTTTTTCCCGTGGTATTTTTAAGGATTTCTCCCAGGAGCATATAAGATAGATTACCATATTTGAACTGGGAACCGGCTTTGAAAGCTGTTGGCTTATTGATATCTGTAATACCATGAGTATGATTCAGAAGATGATGGATGGTAACGCTATCTGCCCAGCTTTGAGTAAGAGTGGGCAGGTAATTTTTGATAGGGGTATGAAGATTAAGTTTTCCCTGTTCTGCAGCCTGTAAAATCAAAACAGCGGTAACCTGCTTTGAATTGGACATGATTTCAAACTGGTCGTCTGTTTTCAAAGGGATTTTCTTTTCAAAATCTTTGTAGCCATTGGATTTCAGATATTGGATTTTCCCTTTCTGAGCAATCAATACGACCCCGTTGAAAGCGATCGGACTGGATGCTGTTATAATGCTGTCTATTTTTTGCGTATAAATGTCTTTTTTCTGAGCTGTTGCAGTAGCAGACAATACTGCTGAAAATAGAGCTGTGAAGAATAATTTTGTCGTGGTCATTATGTTTTTTTGTATTGAAAAAAGTAAGAAATGGATATGACATTAAAATGTTTCCAAATATATGTATTTACTCTTTTGCTTTTATTTCAAATATTTAATAATTTGGCTTCTATGAAAATAAAAGCTATTAGCCTTCTCATCATTCTTTTCACTATTATTTCCTGTAAAAAAGACAAGGAATATCCAAAATATGTTGAGCTGCAGTCCGGTGGTGGTGAATATTCATTGTATATAAAAAACGGAACCTTTGAATTTTTAAAAACGGAACTTATAAGCTATGACCAGATTTCAACAGCTCCATTTTCGGAAGGGAAATATGAGATATCCGGAGATGAACTTATTTTAAAAAGTGATAAAGGAAAAAAGTATACTTTCAAAATAGGAAATGAAGCAGAACTGATTCCTGAAAAAATGGATTCTTTAAAAGAGCTGAAAGGTTTGTATCCGGTTCAGATTCTTCACGATAATAAAATGCCGAAAGAAATGGGTCGTCTGGATTCTTTGGGAAGAAAAAATGCACTGTGGCTTTATTTCAATGAAAAAGGAAAGGTCATCAACCAGCGGTTGTATAAAAATGGGGAACTGGTGAAAGACAATTACAAGTCTGATATTATTGTAAAATAGATAGATAGATAGATAGATAGATAGATAGATAGATAGATAGATAGATAGATGGGTAGATATTTGACGCAAAGTTTATTTTTTACTTATACAATTTTTGAGGAAGCAAAGGTGGAATCAATTACATTGATTCTGTTAAGCAGGCGTATTATTAGCTTCATCAGCGACTTTGTCGCTTGCTTTGCCTTCTTTAATGATTATTTTGATAATAAAAATATTGCCTTTAAAACATATAACTACACAATAATTAATAAAAAGGCACCATTTACAAGTAAATGATGCCTCGTCACTGAATATATTTGAATGTAAAATTGTTTTAGGTTTATCTATTCATTCTGTTTGATTTGTGGGTTATTATTAATCTCTTTATTGGGAATCTGGAATCTGAATTTATCCGGTGTAAGGTTGAATCTTCCAAAAGTATGATTCGTTCCTGTGTATACTCTTTCCAAAGGGGTGTTTAATCTTTTCATATCAAACCATGCATAGCCCTCACCCCAAAGTTCAATCCTTTTTTGCAGGACTATTTCATTGATCAGCTCATTGCCTGACTTTGTGGAGAGTGTATAAGCCTGATCCCTTTTTGAGGTAATTTGGAACAATACCTGTCTGGCTTCTGCTTCTCTTCCCTGTCTGGCAAGGGCTTCAGCCTGAATATAATACAGAGAGGAAGCTCTGATATAAATATAATCTCCTTCAAAAAGACTAGGATCTTTAAACTTCCAGCTTACATAAGGCGGATAATTTTTCGTTTTACCGTTAAAAGTATAAGCCGAAGCCTGGCTGCCATTGAACACTTTTTTACGGTAATCAGTTTCCGGAATTGCTTCGTAAAGACGTTTGTCTATCAGTTTTCGGATCTGCGCTGCGCCGGCATATCCTTCATTGGTATTATCAAACATCGAGAAGAATGAAGCATAATAATTTCCGATACTCATAGTAGAAATCGTATTATGAAAACCCCATATCACCTCAGGATTATTGATATTGGAAAATCCGGTGGTGGTATAATCATCTTCTGTCATAAGACCAACACCCTGTTTACTTTCTTCAGCATATTGGGCAGCTTTGATGTAATCTCCCGTCTCCAGAAATACTTCGGCGGCAATTGCCTTGGCGGTTCTTCTATCGATCTGTGCTCTGGACGGACGGGCATAAGTATCTAAAAGTATAATAGATTCCTCAATGTCATTTTTGATTTGTCCATACACCTCAGCAACAGTTGATCTTGGAAGTCCCTGGCTTGGATTTTTTGCGGTAAGGACCAATGGAAGTCCCGGTTCAGACTGATGGCCGTTATAATCATTGGCATAAAAACGGACTAAATAAAAATAAGAGTACGCTCTTAAAGCTAATAACTGTCCTGCAATCGCCCTGTTTTTTGCATTTGCATTTTTATCCAGATCATCAAGAAGCTTATTGATCACAAATATTCTTGCATAAAAAGTGGTCCATACAATCTCAGAAGCAATGTTGCTGGCATTGGTAGCTTCATAATTGTAAAACATTCCCAAATGCTGGTTCGTAGACTGGATGACATCATTGGACATAAGATCAGCACCTGCTTTGATTCCCATGATTCCAAAATCTGAGTGAACGGTAGTACCGCCGGCACCATTGCTGCGAAGGTCAAGATAGATTCCCCCCAGGATTTTTTCTGGACTGGAAGAATCATTATTCAGTTGTTCACCGGAAATATCACCTTCCGGTAATGTATTAAGGTCACTGGCACAGCTGTTGGTAATAAGACTAATCGTTACAGCTGTTATAAAGTATTTTATTTTTTTCATTCCTGTTCTTTTAAAAATTAAGTTTAAAACCTAAAGAGACACTTGACAGCAGAGAATATCGGTAGGCATCAGAAACTCCTGTCAGAGAAGCTCTTGGATCATATCCTTTTCTCTTGGACCACAGATACAGATTGTTACCTGTTACATAGACTTTCAGACCTGATAATCCTGCCTGGTGTGCAAAACCATCTGGAAGCTGATAGGAGAGGGTGACATCCTGAAGGCTGATATAATCCGATTTAATCAGGTAAAGCGTTGAGTTTCCGTTCTGGTTGGTCGCATTAAGATCCACTCTTGGTAATTCAGCAGTTGTATTTTCAGGAGTCCATGTTTTATCCAGATCCGTTGAATAGTTAGACCCATAGCTGTCAGAATGGAATAAGCTTCTGTAAATATCATCATATCCATATCCTCCGAACTGGTACGCAAAATTCACTGCCAGATTGAATCTCTTATAGCTAAAATCTGTTCCGAATCCACCATACACCTTTGGAATTGCTGATTTTCCGGTGTTATAATCCGTAGCTTCTTTATAACTGTTGGTGACGGTTCTTTCCTCTTTCTGAGTGACAGGATTGATGGCAGTGCGATACCATAAAGCATCTCCGTTTTCATGATTTACTCCGGCAAACTCTTTTAGGAAATACGTATAGCGGTCTCCACCTTCTGTAAGGATAAACAACCCGGAAACCAGACCCGTATTCCTTTGCTCAGCCGGTAATTTTGTAACCTTATTCTTATAATGAGTGGCATTGGCATAAAAGCTCCACTGGAATTCATCACCACGGAGAATATCCACGCTTAGATTAGCCTGAACTCCTCTGTTGGTCATATCCCCGATATTTCCATATTTCACATAAGAGCCTGCATTGGACGGAGGAAGGGGCAATGTATAGATCATATCTGATACTTTCCTTTCAAAATAATCAGCATTCAGGGTTATTCTGTTTTTCAAAAGTGAGAGTTCAAAACCGGCATTCAGGTTTTTGGAAGTTTCCCATTTTAAGTCCTTATTTCCTTGTTTTTTAAGCGAAAGAACCGGTTTGTCATCCCCGAAATTATTAATTCCGTAGATATCCTGGTAAGCATAATAGTCTCTGTTGGAACCTCCTAAAAGAATATTATCATTTCCCTGCTGGCCATAAGAAGCTTTTAATTTTAAAGAATTGATCACGCTGTTGTCCTTAAGGAAATCTTCCTTAGCAATATTCCAGGCCAGTCCCAATCCATAAAAATTTCCCCATCTGCTTTCCGGAGAAAAGACAGAAGAACCATCCCTACGGATATTGGCATTGAAGAAATACTTCCCGTCATAATTATATAGTAACCTTGTGAAATATCCTTCTACAGCATATTCATAGCCGCTTCCTGATAAATCTGTAATTTTCACAGCATTGTCAAAAGACTGGGAGTCGGGTAATAAAAGCTGCTGTTTTGATCCTGAAAAACCATCATCTTTTATCTTATTCAGTTCATGTCCTACAAGAAGATTAAAACTGTGATTCCCCAATTTTTTCTGATAAGTAAGCAATTGCTGGTGGTTCAGGGTATATTTAAAATTAGAACCCTGCGAAATAGTTCCCCCTACAGAAGATGAAGTTCCGCCTTCCGTATTTCCGAACTGAAGATTTCTTGTATTTTCAAGGTAAGCACCGAAGTTATAGGTAAAATCCAGTCCTTTGATAATTTCATAATTTAAACCAAGGTTAAGATTGGTGATATTACTTACGATCTGAGATTTATCTTTCTGAAGGTTGCCTACTGGGTTTTCAAAAACGGCATAAGATCTTGTGGCTCCGTTGGGTCCCTGCCCGTCTCCATAGTCATATAGAGCATTTCCATTGCTGTCATACAGCCTCTGGTAATTGTTATCCCTGAGGAAAACAGGATAGAATGGAGCAATATTTCTGGCAAACTGGAAAGGGTTGGAAAAGCCTCCTGTCTCCCCAAAATCCTGCTTGCTGTAGGTATAAGATAAAGCACTGGTCAACTTCAGCTTTGATGTGATGGAATAATCCACATTCGATCTGATTCCGAATCTTTCGAAACCGGAAGATATTAAATACCCCTTATCATCCAGATAATTAAGGGAAGTATAAGATTTTACCTGATCCCCATTGGCATTGATTCCCACTGTGGCTTCTCTTCTCAAAGCAGGTCTGAAAAGCAGTTTTTTCCAGTTATCCTGATACAGCAGTTTCGCATCAGGACTGAAAGATCCATCCTTAGAAATCAATTGGTTGAAAGGAACGCTATAAGCATCATATCCCAGTTTGGTCAACGCCGCAAGCCCCACATCATGTGGAGAAGGTCCTGAAGGAACGGCTCCGGGTTGTTTCAGTCTTGCAATTTCACCAATTCTGGCTCTGTTATAATAAGCTGTATAATAATCCTGTGGGGAAGTATAAACCGAATAATCCTTGATAGATCTGAAATTCACACCGGTTCTGACATCGGCTTCAATACTTACTCCTTTACTCTTCCCTCTTTTTGTATTCACAATAATCACTCCATTGGCCCCTCTGGAACCATATAAAGCATTGGAAGAAGCATCTTCAAGAAAAGAAATACTTTCAATATCCGATGCCGCAATACTGTTCAGGTTTCCGCTGTACGGAATACCATCCAGTACAATCAGTGGATCACTGGAAGCATTGATAGAACCTATTCCTCTCATTCTGATGGTTGGCTGAGAACCCGGCTGGCCGGAAGAGATCACCTGTACACCGGCTACTTTTCCTCCGATTCCCTGAAGAATATTTCCGTTCTGAAGATTAGACAGGTCTTTTGCCTTCAATGACTGTACAGATCCTGTAATTTCCTCTTTTTTCTGCTTCCCGAAGGCTACCACCACCACTTCCTTTATCGAAGTTTCTTTGGAAAGGCTGTCTTTAGTTTGGGCATAGCCATATTCCGCGAATAGGAGTAAAGCTAATACACCAAGTTTACATTGTTTCTTTTTCATTATATTAATCTAGGTTTAAAACTGAACTGTGTATTACTGCTGATCTTCTGTTATAAAATGTAGCTTTCCGCCTCCTTTTTCAGGGAGGATTTCAATAACGAAAAGATTAAAATTTACAGGAGATGTACCCGGATGAAAGAAGCCTTGAATTTTTTGGCTTTAATTCCTACAGTAATGAATGTATCTTTTGGAAAGTTATGACATCATCATTGTGCACATCATATCAAAGCACATGTCTTGAGAAATACTGTTGTGCTGTGAAAAAACAGACATTCCACAACACATATATTGTGCAGGAGCTGTCGGCATAGTGGTGCATAGGTAAGAATCAAAGTAGTTCTTATTCATGAGAATAAAGTTTATGTTTTTTTTAACTGGGTCAAAATTATTTAATAATTGCTGAACACCGGTAAAAGGTGCGTATGAGATAAATCATATTAACCTACTAAATTAATAGACTAATAAGAAAATACATAATATCTATTTGATATTTAATGATTTAATTGATTGTTCGAAATGTTAAAAAACGAAAAAAAATAATATTTTGAGCTATGAATTAAAGTTAATACATTAAGTCTATTGTTTTTGTAGACTTTTTATGTATTTTATAACACATGCTCTATCTGATCTGGAAGATTGACGGGGAAATTTTTGTACAGGATTAGTTTTGACTAAGAAGAAGATAGATCCGGTGAAATCTTCTTTACATGCATTTCGGAATTTTACACCAACAAAAAATTAAAGAAATGAATATTGTTTTAACAGGTTCCATCGGGAACATCGGAAAACCACTTACAAAAGAACTCGTAGAAAAAGGACATTCGGTAACAGTGATCAGCAGTGATGAAGAAAGAATAGCTGCTATAGAAGCATTGGGTGCAAAAGCCGCTATAGGCAATATGTTTGATGCAGACTTTCTCACCGAAACATTTAGAAGTGCAGACATTGTGTATTTGATGGAAACAATGGAAGCAGCGGGAGACATGTTTGATAAAAGCATTGATTTTATCGGAAAGATCAGTGAAATTGGTCATCATTACAAAACTGCTGTGGAACGGTCTGGAGTGAAGAAGATTGTCCATCTCAGCAGCATTGGTGCCCATACAGATAAAGGGACTGGGATTATTGTCTTCCACCACCATGTAGAACAGATTCTGAAACAATTGCCAGATGATGTTGTGATTAAATTCATTCGTCCTGTTGGTATTTATTTCAATATGTTTTCATTCATCTCTACGATAAAAAACAAAGGGGCAATTATTTCCAATTGGGGAGGTGATCAGAAAGAGCCTTGGGTTTCTCCATTGGATATTGCAGATGCTGTAGCTGAAGAAATGGATAAACCTTTTATGGGCAGAGAAGTACGCTATGTAGCCAGTGATGAGGTTTCTCCTAATGAAATTGCAAAAGCTCTGGGAGAATCAATCGGTAAAGCAGATCTGGAATGGAAAGTGATTTCAGATCAGGAATTATTGGAAAACTGGCTTCACATCGGTTTCAATGAGCAGGTAGCCAAAGGTTTTGTAGAAACGCAGGCAAGTCAGGGAAGCGGAATTCTGTATGAAGATTACTATCAGCATCAGCCTGTTTTGGGTAAAGTAAAACTGGCAGATTTTGTGAAGGAATTTGCTGTTGCTTACCACAATGAGGAAGTGTGAAATATTGAACCACAAAAGTCACAAAAGATTTAACACTCTTAAGAAGATATTCTTACGCAGAGTAAGTTCACAAAAGTCACAAAAGCTTTAAACACTTAAGTAAGCTTTAGAGGATGTCATTACGCAGAAGAAGAAGAAGAAGAAGAAGAAGAAGAAGAAGAAGAAGAAGAACACATTAGCTTTTAAAAATCTTTGATTTTTTTCTTAAGTGTACAACATTAAACGCAAACATCTGTGAAAATCTGTGAAATCTGCGGTTAAAATAAACCACAAAAGTCACAAAAGATTTAAACACTTAAGTAAGCTTTAGAGGATGTCATTACGCAAAATAAGTACACATAAGTTTAAAAAAACAAAGATTTTTAAAAGTGTACAATAATAACCACAACATCTGTGGAAGTCAATGTTCTCGTGGTAAAACAATTTGTAATTTTATAGATATGGAAAGAAGGGTTACCAAAAGAATAAAAACCATTACAGAATTTCACCGTTCAAGAGGATTACCGCCTCCCGAGCATCCGCTCATCAGTGTGATTGATTACAAAGATGTTAAACGTCCTGCTGATATCGGAGATGTCAATTGGATGCTGGGTTTTTACCAGATTTCTTTGAAAATAGGAATGAATGGAAAACTGAAATATGGTCAGCAGGAATATGATTTTGATGAAGGAACTTTGTTTTTTATTTCTCCGAATCAGGTTTTCAGAATTGAAGCAGACTCCGGTCTGAAGGAGAAGCAATCCGGCTGGATGCTGTTGATTCACCCTGATTTTCTGTGGAACACTTCACTGGCAAAAACCATAAAGCAATATGATTTTTTCGACTATTCTGTGAATGAAGCTTTGTTTCTCTCAAAAAAAGAGGAGCTTACAATCAATGGAATTATAGAAAATATTGAACAGGAATATCATGCGGTAATTGATAAATTCAGCCAGAATATTATCATCTCCCATATTGAAACATTGCTCAGTTATTCCGAAAGATTTTATGAAAGGCAGTTCATCACCAGAAAAATAACCAATCATAGCATCCTGAACCGTTTAGAATCTTTATTGACAGATTATTTTAATGATAATGATCTGGTATCAAAAGGATTGCCCATCGTTCAGTTTACAGCCAAAGAACTTGGAATTTCACCCAATTACCTTAGCCGGCTGCTAACGAGTCTTACCGGACAAAGTACCCAGCAGTTTATCCATGACAAGTTGATTGAAAAGGCAAAAGAAAAGCTCTCTACGACAGAGCTCTCAGTAAGTGAGATTGCTTATGAACTGGGCTTTGAGCATCCGCAGTCCTTTACAAAACTGTTTAAAAATAAAACCCGGCTTTCTCCGCTGGAGTTCAGAGCTTCTTTTCAGTAGGACATAAAAAAGATTCAGACAGCATTTTTGTGATCAATGATGCTGTTGGGCTGTAATGCCTGTTTTATTGTATTTGTTCCGGTATTCAATAGGAGATAAGCCCGTAATTCTTCGGAATATTTCCCGAAAGGCTTTCACATCAGAATATCCCGTTTCATACATCACTTCATTGATGGTTTTCCGGGAAACTTCCAGTTCTTTTTTTGCAGATTCTATCTTTACCCTTTGTTGATATTCAAGAGGCGTATTGCCGGTTGCTTTTATAAACCTGCGGTCAAAACTTCGCCTTCCGACTGTCAATTTTTTGGATAGCTCTTCCATGGATATTTTCTCAGAGAAATTCTTTTCAATATATTCCTGGGCTTGAATAATCATTTCATCACCATGCGATTTCTGTCCGTTAAAGATGATGAAATCCGATTGTGTTTCCCTGTCAATATCAATTTGAAATATTTTGGAACAGTAAATAGCCGTTTGCCTGTCGTAATATTTTTCAACCAGATAAAGAAGAAGGTTTAAGAAAGAGTAGCCTCCGCCGTTCGTATAGATCCCATGCTCATCCGTAATGATTTTTTCTGCCCTTACATTCACTTTGGGAAACAGCTTTTTGAAATTGGCCACCGTATTCCAGTGGATGGAACAGCTTTTTGAATCCAGAAGTCCTGTAGAAGCCAATATATAAGCTCCCGTACACATGCTGGCTACATCCGCTCCGTTTTTATACTGGTCTGATATCCAATCGACAAGTGCTGTGTTTTGATCTTCTATTTTTGTGAAGTTAGGGGCAATAGCAGGGATGACAATCAGATCGGTTTTCCGGATGGCTGCAATATTTTTTTGTGGGATTACGGTGAGCAAGCCATTTACAAAATCAGAATGCTCAGAAACTCCTGCCAGTTCGATAGTGAAAACCATATCTTTATTATTGTGGCTGTAATACCTGTTGGCTTCCGTAAAAATATGATAGGTCCCTATAATGCAGGATAATGTATTGGGAGCTGTCTGTGCATCGGGAACTAATATGGTTAAATGTTTCATATCGCAAAATGTAAAGGTGAATAAATTGTGCCGGCTGTAACCTCATCTGTGTCATACAAATATAACAAAATAAGATGTCCGGATCAACCTCTTATAATGTCTATTTTACACCCCTTACAGGTCTTTCTATGTTCTTACCTTTGAATAAGTAAATACAATAATACAATCCGAAAGGATAGTAGAAAATAAAAATGAACACTAAAAACAAATATAAAATTATGAAATCACAGGATTTTACAACAAGTATTACCATTGATGCTTCACCACAGCAGGTATTTGATGCTGTTAATAATGTCCGTGGCTGGTGGTCTGAAAATATTGAAGGATCTACCTCTGTGCTGAACAGCGAATTTGACTATCATTATCGTGATGTTCATCGGTGCAGGATAAAAATTACAGAAATACAGCCCAATACCAGAGTGGTGTGGCATGTTCTGGATAATGATTTTAATTTCATTGAAGATAAAACAGAATGGGTAAACACTCATATCATATTTGACATCCATGAAAAAGAGGGAAAAACAGAGCTGACATTTACCCATCAGGGGCTGGTTCCAGAAGGTGAATGCTACGAGGTCTGCCATGATGCCTGGACCCATTATATCCAGGACAGCCTGAAATCTCTTATCATCACAGGACAGGGTAAAGCAACTCCCAAAGAAGATTTTACAACAACTGATCATCAGAAAGAAAATACAGATACGAAAAGCATTTATCACAGATTACTCATTACTGTCCCAGTAGAAAAAGTATATGAAGCCATTACTACCCGGGAAGGATTAGCCGGATGGTGGACCCCGGATACAGAGGCAAAAGCAGAGGTTGGCAGTATCCTGAGATTTGGTTTTGGTCCTGATTATTTTAAGAATATGGAAGTTGTCGATCTGAAACCTTATAGTCTGGTGAAATGGCGCTGTATCAAGGGATTTGAGGACTGGGTGGGTACTACACTTACTTTTGAGCTGGAACCGCATAAAAAAGGATGCATTTTATTATTCCATCATGATGGCTGGAAATCGTACAATTCAGAATTTGCATCCTGCAGCTTTGACTGGGCTTTATTTTTCAGAAGTCTGAAATCTCTTTGTGAAACAGGAAAGGGATTTCCCTATCCTGAATTTGATAAAATAAATTAATGTGGTATTCTATAACAATCCGGTTCTGATGGTCAGAACGTCTAAAAATAAATAACTCTTATAGTTTTAACAAAAAAATAATAAAAAAGGTTGTTTCACAGAGGAGATAGCTTTTTTTTTAAGATTGTTTTGTAACTCAGTGAATTGCACTTGCTGCCATATTTGAAAAACTGTTTCTGAAATTTAAAAAATTGATATTTCTCATCATTCTTAATGGAATTGGTGTTTTTTTACAGGAAAATTAATTATATTTTTGATAATTATTTATCTGCACAATTCTTTATCCGGAGCGGTAAAGCATAACGATTGTAAAAAACCACGCCAATATTATGATGAAAAAATATCTTACCTATATAGCACTTTTGGGAGCACCTTTCTTTTGGGGACAAAATAAAGGGACCGAAATATCTCCTTACCAGCAGAACTGGAAATCATTAGAGAAGGAAAATCAGGACATGGCATTTGATGCTGATATAAAACTGTCTGATGCTGAAACTGCTTTGGATAAAAAGATCTTCCAAGCCCGTAAGCAGTTTCTGAGTGATACAGAATCCAAAAAAATATCTTTATACAACAGCTCTTTCTATGAAGTAAGACCATTAATAGAAGGGAGTAAGCTGTATGAAATACTGCAGACCATGCCGAAAGGTGGTTTACTTCACACTCACAGCGGTGGGATCACAGAGGTGGAATGGATCATTTCAGCTGCCAGAAAATACCAGGAATGTTATGTTTATGATCAGAAGGATAATGAGCAGTTTATTTTCGGACAGCTGGCTTTTTTTGAGAAAGGAAAAGTGCCCAACGGATTTGTCAGCCTTGATAAAAAACTGAACTCAAACCCGGGTTTTGAAAAAGAACTGCAAGATCTTCTTACGCTGAAACGCAATAATTTATGTTCTTACACAGATTATTGGATTGAATTTGAAAAACGTTTCAAGCGTATCAATCTGCTGCTTCCTTATCGTCCTTTCTTTAAAGAATATTATCTGAAAGGATTCCAGGATTTGATCAAAGATAAAGTACAGCATGTAGAAATCAGATATATTTTTGATGAGCTTTACGATTTCCAGCACGGGAAATACCCTTTGAATACTTCCATCACAGATCTGCAGGACATTCTTAAAGAAATACATAAGACAAATCCGCAGTTTACCCTGAAGCTGATTTATTCAAGCTTTAAATTCCTGGATAATGAAAGTATCGGAAAGCAGCTGGAAACAGCTTTTCAGATGAAGAAAGAATTTCCGGATATGATCTCAGGTTTTGACCTTGTAGCAGATGAAGCTGCAGGACATAATATCAATTTTTTTGAGAAAAGCTGGGCAAAGCTGAATGCGCTTAACAAAAAGTATGGCGTAGAAATGCCTCTTTTCCTGCACGCCGGAGAAAGTAATTCCGCTCTCAATAAAAATGTTCTGGATGTGGCTTTATTAAACAACAAAAGAATTGGACACGGATTGAATCTGATCTACTTCCCAAAAACAATGGAGCAGATCAGAAAACAGAATAAACTGGTTGAGGTAAGCCCTATCAGCAATCAGGTTCTGGGGTATGTAAGTGATTTTAGAAATCACCCGGCCAAAGTATTATTAAGCAACGGAATACAGTGTTCCATCAGCAGTGATGATCCTTCAGTATACGGATATACAGGGCTTAGCTACGATTTCTGGGTAGCACTGGTATATTGGGAACTGGATGTAAAAGCATTGAAAAAACTGGTTTTCAATTCCATTAATTATTCTTCTCTGAATGACAGTGAGAAAAAGAAATCATTAGCTTATCTGAACCAGCAATGGAATGATTTTGTACAAAAAACAAATCAGAAATTGAACTAACTGGGGCTTTCCTGAAAAAATACAATCGCATTATTGACTTAATAATGCGATTTGTCTTTTAATTGATCATTAAAAGTTACTTTTTAAACTTTAATCTGGATAATTCCTTTTTGACCATAGTACCTAGTTTTGACGGACTTACCTTGGTCAGCACCAGCGATTCACAGCCATTAAAGATTGCAAAACGTTTTACGGTTTCTACAAAAGGTGCCAGCCACACTTCAGGAGCTATAGTATGGTTTTCAATATGCAAATGGATAAGCTCAAACTTTTTCTCCTTTCTGTGGGCTTTACAATCCACTCTTCCTATAAACTGATCTCCAAACAAAATCGGCAGACAGAAATAGCCATACTGTCTTTTTTCTTTCGGGGTATAACATTCCAACCGGAAATCAAAATCAAAAATCTGCTTGATCCGGTCACGGTGAATAATAGAATTATCAAACGGAGACAGCAGCCGTACACTGGATTCTGTGAGTGTAAATGTTTTTTCCAATAGATCATTTTGTACAAAAACAGTGGATCCTCCATCAACCTTGACCTTGGATATGCTGTTCTCTTCCAGCAAGGCCTGTAATACGTCATTGACATTTTTCTTCAGGTCGTTTCCTTTACGGAGATGGGTAATTTGCTTCAGAGTAGTAAATCCATAAGCGCGCAGATTGGTTGTTACCAGATATTCCGCCAGCTCCAGTGGAGTAGGTTCTGTAGTATTAATGGAAGCAGGGAGAACTCTTTCGGACAGATCATAGGTCTTCTGCATGCCGGAACGTCCGCTGATCATCAGGTCTCCCTGCATGAAAAGTCTTTCAAGAGCGAGTTTAGCAGGCTTCCAGTTCCACCAGGTTCCTGCTTTATGGCTTTCGTTTTCAAAATCTCTTGCCCGCTTAGGACCTTCGTTGCGGATGGTGTCTGTGACAAATTCCATTACTTTTGGATCAGCATTGTAATAGCGGAATTCTCCCCGTTTGATCGTCAGCATTTGAGGTAAGACATACCGGAAATCCTTCATCGGAAGATACGATGCAGCGTGAAACCAATATTCAAATACCTTGCGTTCCTCCACAAGGTCTTCAAGATAATCTGCCTGAAAGTCCGGGATTCTGGTCCATAGCGTATGATGATGGGCACGCTCCACCATAGACAAAGTATCAATCTGTATATATCCGAGATGTTCCAAAGCATGAAGAACCGCATCTTTTCCGGTTCCGAACGGTGTATTTTGTGTTAATCCCTGACTCTCTAATGTTGCAAGCTTTAAATGCTCCAATGCCAACTTCTTTTCCATATCCGAAGAAAACAGATTTGTTTGTGATGCTTTTTCAAATATAATGATTTACCGAAAAGCTTTGAGTAAGATATCATTTAAATACTCATTGGGATGGCTCGTGACAGAATACAGATGAAAAGTCAGTTGTTTTGGTCTTTATCCCTTTTCAATTCCCTTTCAATTTCATCCACATAAGGTAAGGGAAGATGGAAACTTTCTTCAATGTATTTCCTGATATTTTCATCAGTTTTTCCGTTTACCTTTCTGATAAAAAGTTGATTTCCGGATTGTAAGGATTCAATATAAGTGGATGTATCCTGTGTATTTTGAAAAATTGATTTCTCAAGTACCGCTCTTTTATCATCATTGATGATGATATCACTAAATGATGTATTCATAAGAACAGTCTGAAAGAATGATTCTGCCGGTAAAAAAGTATGAAGATAATAATCTTCAAAATCCATTACACTGGTATTATTGGTTAGAAATACACAGGTTTCTCTTGTGAAAATAAACCATTTTCCGCCGATAAAAGGGATCACATCATTCATGAATGCTCTTTTGTGGATAAAAGAGGAGATCACATGGGTAAGTTCTGTAAAATAATTTTGTATTCTTTTCAGGGTATCCGGTCTGTAAAATTTCTGATCATAATAAAAAAGATAATTTCTGTCTTTATTGACGGAAAGGAATTGTCGGATAATATTTTGTGATTTCAGAGGATAATCTTCACCGCTTAGGTTGATAAAATAGTCCCATTCTTTACTTACATTTAACAGAAATTCCATGGCATTCAGCTCTGCCTGAACCATATTGAAGCCTCCCGACACAATATTCAGGCTGTCCAGAATATAGACATTCGGAAATTGAACGATGTAGATCTGTATTTCTTCAATGAACTCGGGCTTGGCCTTTCGGTCGATATGAATAAGATAAAACTGATCCCTGGTATAAATCTTCTGAAACATCTCTTTAAATACCTCAGGTTTATGATGTACCATAATGAAATAAGCAATCCTTACATGATGGCCTGTAGACGACTCCAGAGTTTTGGGATAAGGTTTGGCTATGGGACTGGAAGCTTGCATGATTCGGAGTTTAAAATCATCCGCGACAGCAAATAATTTGATTAATTGGTAGAAGGTAAGAATAATTTTTTGATAATCAATCATTTAAATAAAATTGTATTTGCCTTTTTTTATTGTAGGTTTGCAAAGCATTTATAAAACAGGTCACTGCCTTTGCTATTCTGTCATAGTTTAAAATCACATTTTTTTCTTTCAGTTTTGCTTTTTCAGCTACCAATTTATAGTCTTCATTCCCTGGAAGGAATCAGAGATTATAAAGTTCTATTGTAGAGGAGCGATACGTCATGGCTGGATAATCCCAAATATATTAAGGATATTATTGTAGCCAAAACAGGAAAAAGATGAGCAGAGAAATAACATTCTTTATTGTTTATCCTTACCATTTTACACCAATTCAAATTCTGATCAACAGATTTGTTTACAAAATACCGGAAAGCCGGAATTTATAATGAATTTTAAAAATTTAAACCTAATCAACCCCATTATCCGTGCAGTGACAGAAGCCGGATATTCCAGACCTACTGAAATACAGTGTAACGCAATTCCACTTATTTTAACGGGAAGGGATGTTGCAGGATGTGCCGGGTCGGGTACAGGAAAAACAGCGGCATTTGTTATGCCTATTCTGCAACTGTTGAAAAGACATACTACGGAACATAAAGAAATACGGATTTTAATCCTTACACCCACACCGGAATTAGCCAGACAGCTGGAAAAAAATATTGGAATTTACAGTAAATACTTACCATTGTCTCAGTTTTCTGTGTATGAAGGCATTCCTGTTGGAAGCCAGCTTGCAGCACTGAGAAAAAGAGTGGATATTCTTGTGGCAACACCTGGAAGGCTGCTCGACCTGGAAAATCAGAGACATATTGATCTTTCTAAAATTGAGATATTTGTTTTAGATAAAGCAGATAAAATGCTTGAGATGGGTTTCATTAATGAGATAAAAAAAGTAGTAAAATTGCTTCCCCAGAAAAGACAAAACCTGTTTTTTTCTACAACAATGCCTGGAAGTGTAAGGCATTTTGCCGGAACAATCCTGAACAATCCCGTGGAAGTCATTGTGAATCCTGCTTCTTTTGCAGCGAAGATCGATAAGCGGCCGGTAGGTTTTAAAGAAAAGAAAAAAGATATGCTGACTGATACGCAGCATAAAAAAAATATAAGATCACTGCTTTTTACACGTACCCAACATGTAACCAGCAAACTGGTCCAGCAGCCATAGAACCTCAGCATACCGCTGAAATCTAGGGTACAGGATCAGAAGAAGAACCGAAATAGAAAGAAACGCTATTTCATTTTTATAAATAGAATCTGTAACGTTTACAGACTATCATATACAATTTTTAATAATAATTACAATGCAAGAAGGCACCGTAAAATTTTTCAATGAAGCAAAAGGCTTCGGTTTTATTACTCCAGCAGATGGAAGTAAAGATATATTTGTACATTCTTCAGGATTAAACACAAGAGCGATCCAGGAAAATGATAAAGTCGTTTTTGATGTACAAAAAAGTGATAAAGGTTTAAATGCTGTTAACGTTAAGTTAGCATAATTAAAATCTTAATTGCATAGATGTTATATTAACATCCTTTGACATGTCAAGTCTCATATTTTTATATTTTTTTACAATTCAACATCCATACACTTTAGTATCTGGATATATTGTTTGAAAAGACATTGATGTAAGTAGATTATTTTTTATTTTCATTATGTTCATAAGCCTCTTACTTTATGTGAGAGGTTTTTCAGGGATTCAAGAAGATTGAGGTCTGAAAAATAAAATATGCAGGCTTGATATACAATTGTTACTGTGTTAATTATAATTGCAGTAAATATTTTAATCTTTTAAAAAGTCCAGGAAATAATATGATTGTTATCAATAATTTTGATGATTACAAGGCTCTTGAAGGGCAGATGATTGGAGATTCTGCCTGGCATATGATAGATCAGGATCAGATCAACAGATTTGCAGATGCTACTTTAGACGATCAGTGGATTCATACAGATAAAGAAAGGGCAGAAAAAGAAGGCCCTTTTAAATCAACCATTGCTCATGGTTATCTGACATTATCACTGATTCCTTATCTCTGGAAACAGATTGCTGATGTCCGGAATGTAAAAATGGAAATCAATTACGGAATCGAGAATCTAAAATTCGGAGATGCTGTGCCGGTAAATAGTGAGGTAAAACTGCAGGCAACGGTAAAATCAGTAATCAATCTCAAGGGAACTGTTAAAGCGGTTGTTGAAGCTAAGCTGCTCATTAAAGACCATATAAAACCTGCTTATACGGGTGATGTGGTTTTTCTTTATCATTTTCTCTGATGCAATAAAAAGGCATCATCAAACTCAATGATACTTTTAAGTTTTTGCCAGCTGTTTTATGGTTTATTATAAAACAAATATTCTTGTGTTTTTACAATGAAAGCACTATTTTACCCAATAAAGGTCTGTCCTTATTCCCATTCAGAAATAAAAACAAGGTACACGTAAGAAAAAATCAAAGATTTGTAAAAAGCTAATGTGTCCCGCTTCTGCGTAATAATATCCTCTAAAGTTTACTTAAGTGTTTAAAGCTTTTGTGACTTTTGTGGTTTATTTTACCGCAGATTTCACAGATTTTCACAGATGTTTGCGTTTAATGTTGTACACTTATAAAAATCTTTGATTTTTATAAGCTAATGTGTTCTTCTTCTACGTAATAATATTCTCTAAAGTTTACTTAAGTGTTTAAAGCTTTTGTGACTTTTGTGGTTTATTTTACCGCAGATTTTACAGATTTTCACAGATGTTTGCGTTTTATGTTGTACCCTTATAAAAATCAAAGATTTGTAAAAAGCTAATGTGTCCCGCTTCTGCGTAATATCCTCTAAAGTTTACTTAAGTTAAGGCTTTTGTGACTTTTGTGGTTTATTTTACCGCAGATTTCACAGATTTTCACAGATGTTTGCGTTTAATGTTGTACACTTATAAAAATCTTTGATTTTTATAAGCTAATGTGTTCTTCTTCTACGTAATAATATTCTCTAAAGTTTACTTAAGTGTTTAAAGCTTTTGTGACTTTTGTGGTTTATTTTACCGCAGATTTTACAGATTTTCACAGATGTTTGCGTTTTATGTTGTACCCTTATAAAAATCAAAGATTTTTAAAAAGCTAATGTACCCTTTTCTGCACAATAATATCCTCTAAAGTTTACTTAAGTGTTTAAAGACCTTGTGATTTTATTTAAAAATTAAAGATCCTCAATTCGCCTACAAAGCTCTGCGATTAGACTACAATTTCAGGAGACAGGCTTTATAATTTTGCTTTATCAAAAAAACATTTTAAAATTATGATACAGCAAAATAGAATCTGGTTTATAACCGGAGCATCAAGAGGTTTCGGACGCATCTGGACTAAGGCAGCGTTGGAACGTGGTGATAAAGTGGTGGCCACCGCAAGAAAACTGGAAAGCATTGCCTATTTTAAAGAGAAATATGGTGATAACGTACTTACTTTAGCATTGGATGTTACCCAGCCTGAGCAGGTAAAAGAAGCCGTACATAAGGCCCATCAGCATTTCGGGAAACTGGATATCGTACTGAACAACGCAGGATATTCGCTGGTAGGAACTATTGAAGAGGCGGGTGCAGATGAAATCCGTGCTTTATATGAAACCAATATTCTGGGTCCTGTAAGTGTCATTCAGGCGGTATTGCCCATCATGAGAGAACAGGGATACGGGCATATTCTGGGGACATCAAGCAATCTCGGACACGTTACATTGCCAGTGATTGGGTATTACAGTTCTTCCAAATGGGCTTTTGAAGCCATCCATGAGAGTCTTGCAGAAGAGATCAAACAATTCGGGATCAAAGTGACGATTATAGAACCGGGAGCGTATGCCACAGAATTTGGAAGTCAGGACTCACTGAAATTTTCCCAGAACATGGAGGTGTACAATGATTTTAAGACAGAATTTATGAAGACCATTCAGTCTTATGAGAAGGGAGACCCTACAGCGACACCGGAAGCGCTTTTCAAAATGGTAGATGCTGAAAATCCGCCGTTGCGTTTCCATCTGGGAAGTCATAACCTTCCTTTGGTGAAGTCTGTATATGCAGAAAGAATCAATCTCTGGGAAGCATGGGACGAAGTTTCCAGCGCAGCGCAGGGATCATAACAAACTGTAACAGCCGGTTATAAAATTATAGCCGGTTTTTCGTACCTTTAAAATACCATTTATGAAAAAGACAGATCAAACTCCGTTCAAATTTGAATCATTATCAGAAGCCAGCCGGTTTTTCGGACTGCCAACACCCAAGCATCCTCTCATTAGCTTAATGAATGGGTCGCATAATCTGGTGGCAACAGATAAATTGTCTCAAAAACATGTGTTGAGTTTCTATAAGATTTCCTATAAACCGAAACTGGATGGGAGAATAGAATACGGACAAGGCTATTACGATTTCAATGAAGGCGGACTGCTCTTTGCAGCACCCGGCCAGGTGATAGGAGGGAACGGAAACAGTGATACCGTCTGTTCACAATATTCTCTGCTCATTCATCCTGACTTCTTTCTGGGATATCCCATCGCCAGGAAGATCAGGCAATATGGTTTTTTCTCCTATTCTACAAAAGAAACGCTGCACCTTTCTGAGGAAGAGAAAAATACGGTACTTTCTATCTTTAATTTTATTGAATCTGAACTCAACAGCCGTATTGACGACTTTAGCCATGATGTGATGATCTCTCAGATAGAATTGCTCCTTAACTACGCCAACCGTTTTTATAAGCGCCAGTTTATCACCCGTAAAGCTACCAGCAGCACTCTTCTGCAAAAATTTGAAGATTTGCTGGATGGATATTTTAAAGATGAAATGTCTCTTAATCAAGGAATACCTACGGTAAGTTATTTTGCAGAAAACCTCCATCTTTCACCCAGCTATTTAAGTGATATGCTGCGTTCTTTAACGGGGCAGAGTACCCAGCAGCATATTCATGACAAACTGATCAGCCAGGCCAAAGAAATGCTTTCCACCACCAGCCTGTCTGTAAGTGAAGTGGCGTATGCATTGGGATTTGAGCATTCCCAGTCGTTCAGTAATTTATTTAAAACCAAAACCAAGCTTTCTCCTTTGGAATTCAGGAAGTCTTTCAATTAATCTTTGCGATAAATATTATACACTTATAAAAATCCAAGATTTTTAAAAACTTATGTGGACTTATTCTGCGCAAGAATTTCTTCTAAAGCTACTAATGTTTTTAAAAACGTTTGTGACTTTTGTGGTTTATTTTGACCACAGATCTCACAGATTTTCACAGATGTTTGCGTTTAATGTTGTACACTTATAAAAATCAAAGATTTTTAAAAGCTAATGTGAACTTACTCTGCATAAGAATATCTTCTTAAGAGTGTTAAATCTTTTGTGACTTTTGTGGTTTTGTTTTTGACCACAGATCTCACAGATTTTCACAGATGTTTGCCGTTTTATCTTAACCTTTACCCCTTCGGAAGTCCCTGTAGAGGGTATGATAAGGGGCTAGAGCCACTTAAATAACGGTCTGGAGGTGGTTTATAGGTTTCAGGACACACTTATATCATTGTCAATATACATTTATCTAAGTGTCTGTAGACAGTTCTTTAAGTGGTAAGAGCGATCAAGGAAGAAGCTGAAAGTATTTCTGTAAGGGGTTCCGGACACTTGGGTAAGTGTTGCAGATTATTTTTGAAGGTGGCGCAGACCGTTTGGAAAATCCTTCCGGATACTTGTGGAAATGTCCGGAGGTTCTTTGAAAGTGCTTTCAGCCTTTATATTTGAATTCTATGTTTTGTATGAAAGCGCTGAACCAGCCTGGTTAATAATATTCAAATACTCTTTCTGTTTTTTGTTGTATGGCACCCTGATCATCTACTAATTCTTCATAAATGGAGTTGGCTTGCGGATCAAGCTTTACATTTTTATAAATGAGCTTAGATTTTTTTTGCTTAGTGGCATCTTCAAGAAGTGTTTCACTTCTCATTTCATTGATGTAGGTGTAAAAAATAGTACTGTTAACTGGTGTTTCAAAGAAATTTCCGGTTTCTTCTGTTTTTATAAGACGGTTATTTTTGTCAAAATAAAACAGCTTGGTAAGGGATATATTGTGAGCAGAATCTTTTGAAACTCTTTTGTACAGAGAATCCGAAACTTTTTCAAAATAGCCTGTAGTTTCTATCTTCTTATTTCGAGGATTAAAGGCTTCAAAATAGCGTTTGGCTTTGTCCTTAGAATGGTAGGTAATGATTTTATTGATCGACCTTTCATGTCCGCTTCCGATAGCATTGTAATATTCTATTTTTGTCAGAAAACCCTCTTTGTCATAATAGGAAATATTTTTATAGCTATTCTCCGGTGGATAAGTGGTGATCTCTGTGATGGTTTTGGGATGCCCGAAATAATTAGAAAACTGCAGGTCATTAATGATAGATTTTTCCTTGCTACTTACAAGAGCATATAACAGAATAAACAGATAGCTAAGTTTTGTTTTCATATGGTAAGGGTTGGGGAGTTTTCTATAATTTCAAATATAGGCAACTTTCTCCAATATTGGTGCATAGAGCAGGTTTTTGTTTGTCTACAATAGAGCGATAGATTATTCTGATGAAAAGGACTTTTAGATTATGTTGTTTTGGAATGTTTGAGTTATAATACTAAAACGACAAAAAAGGATTCGTTTGGAAACCGGGAGCGAGTATGAAATTCACAAAGCTTATTTACTACTATATTTATTTTATAGCGGAAAATTGGTCTTGATAATAGTAATGGTCAGTGTATTTTTTTATATTTGTTAAAATAAAAACTAATGATTATTCCTGATACGTGGACTTCAAAAACATTTAAAAGAGCAGCACAAAGACATTATATTACTTGTAGTCACTTGCTTGAAAAAATTGAATATACACAAAAAGATAAACAACCACATGTAATTACAAATATATATTATCTAAGTGGTTATATCTTGGAATGTATATTGAAATATTATATTTTAGAGCAAAATCATTTTAAAGGAAAACTTACTATTAATGATTTAGAATCAATGAAATTAAAGACACATAATATCAATGATTTATGGACCAGAATAGGATATGGTTTCCCTAAAAAAGACTTTAAATGGTCGGATATTAGCAAAAAATGGGATGTAATGGTTCGATATGATTGTAATATTATTGATGCAAATGAATTAAAAGAACATTTTGAAGATACTGTAAAACCCATTTATTTAAAAATACAAGAACAATATTAATTATGATATCAATCCTAAATAAATGTAATGAGATTAAATTATATTTAGAAAATCAAGCCAAAGAAAATATTGACTTTAAGATTTATTTACGTACAAATGAAAATTTATATGTTTATATATTAGTTAAGAATTTTGTTGATAAGTTGGAAATTGAAAAAAAAATAATTGAAATTTTTTCTGACGCTGAAGTTAATTTTCTTTCTCAAGAGTTGTTACAAAATGATGAGTTTTTCACAGATATATTTAGTAAGGATGAAATAATTCACTTAGAAAATGGACGAAGACGATTCACTTCTTTACTAAATAAAGAGGATGAGGAGCAATTAACAACATGTCCTGTAATTACTTTTTATAGTTATAAAGGTGGTATGGGAAGATCCACTACATTAGCGGCTTTTGCAACCCATCTTGCAATAAATGAGGCTAAAAAGGTAGTTATTGTCGATTGTGATTTTGAAGCTCCTGGATTTACTAATTTTTTTCTAACTAATCCTCGTGAGACAAATCAAAGACAAGGCTTTGTAGAATATTTTTTTGATAAAGAAAATGGGTTTAGTGATAAACACAAATTAGAAAATTATACATGGAAGGTTGATGCACGCTTTTCAGGGTTAGGTTCCATACATATAATGCCTGCTGGGAATCTTAATACAACAATAAATGAAGATGATTATTTTAAAAGTGACTTAAATCATTATATTGAAGGACTTTCTCGAATTGATTTTACAAATGAAAAATATATTATTAAAAAGTTTAAAGATATTTTAGAAGACTTGAATGATTCATTAAAGCCAGATATAATTCTTATTGATTCCCGAACCGGATTTAGCGATATGTTAGGAATTGCTGCATTTAAATTATCAAAAATGGTTCTAGGCTTTTTTAGGAATGATGCTCAATCATTACCTGGTCTACATTTTTTTATTGAGAATTTAATTGAAAATGAGAAGTTAGAACCATGTTTGATAAACTCAATATTACCTGAGTCACTAAGTCTAAAAAAACAATTGTTTAAGTCTTTTGAAGATGATGTACAAAATATAATTTCACAACAAGCTCCAGAATCAGAATTAAGTTTTAGCTGTTTTCCAATATCGAGAAATCAAAACTTAGAATTATTAGGTAGTACATCAGAAAATGTTTTTGACTTTATTGATATTATTAAAGAAAATGAAATCAAAGATTTCAAAGAATTATTTGAGTATCTTACTTCTAGAATACCTTATAAAGATAAAATTGATAATAATGATATCTTTAACCCTGGTGTGAATTCATCCACTAAAGATTTGCATTTGGTAGAAAATTATGACGAAAATAAAACTATCAAAGTTAAAACTAAAGAAGAAATTGATAATTTAAGCGAAGATGCCAAGGTAGAATATATAAGAGATGTTAAAGAAAAGATTTTACGTGAGACTTCTCGAAAAATAGATGCTACAAGCTTATATGCTGAAAACATGTCAATTGAAGAACAGTTTGAAAATCAACAATTTTTTTATAGAAATTGTATGAATGATATTTTCAATATCGATAAACCGTTTATATTGGGTAGTAAAGGTACTGGTAAATCCTATATATATAATGCTTTACAAAGCAAGATAATTGTTAAAAAACTACAAACAATTGCTAATATTGAAGACGACTTTTCATTTATTTATACTATTGACAAAAAAGATAGAATATTTAAAGTAAATCGTTTTAATAAAAGTGCCAGTATAGGTTTTTATTATAGATTCTGGCTTATTTATACATGGCAAATAATCCTTAAGGAATTAAACGTTTTGGATTTAAGTTTTAAAAGTTCAATTGATAGTTTTGATATCCGAGATGATGAAACTACTTTGAAAATTTTAAGTGATAAAATAAATGATACAGATTATATAATTCTGATCGAAAAAGAATTTAATGAATTAGATAAATTTTTACTAAATGGGAAAGATGTTGGTAAGAAATTTTTAGTTATTCTTTATGACCAATTAGATGAAATTGTTCATCCATCCTTATGGAATGATTGGATACCTTCCCTTATCGATTTTTGGCGTAATAAAAAATATAGTAGAATATTTGGTAAGGTTTTTATACGTAGAGATTTGTTTAATGGCTTATATGGTCTTACAAATGTTAATGACATTGAAAATCAAGCAATAAATATTGAATGGTCACAAGAGGAAATGTTCTCTTATTTTTTCAAAATTGTTTTTTCTAACGGTATGTCGGAGTATTTTTGGATAATGATGTATTTGTATAATGATTATCATTATGAACTTATTAAAAAAAATAGACAGAAATATAATAAACTTGAGCAGACTGCATTAGAAGAATACTTATTGAGACCTCTTGCTACTACTTTTTTTGGTAAAGAAGTTGATGCAGAAGGAAGTAGTAGAATGGGGGAAAGTTATGATTGGTTTTATAAAAACTTGAGAAATGGTGATGATACTATAAGTTTGAGGCCATTTATTGACCTTTTAAAATTTTCAATAGATAAATGGAAAGATAAGAAGTATCTTCAGGAAGAAGGGCTTAAACCAATTTTATTTCAAAAATATTATACTGATCGAGATGTTAGGAAAGAAGCGGTTGATAGACATTTTAAAGATATAGTTCAAAATCAAATTGGTAACAAACCAATAGAATATTTATTTGAGTATATAGATAATCACAAAGAGTTCCAATTTATAACTATCCGTAAAGATAAATTCTATAGACTTTTCAAAGAAGTATTAGAAGAATATAAAGATCGTGAAGAAATGAAAGATATTAATCCAAAAAAAATGGAAGAGCTTTTAATTACTAATGGTATAATTAAAAAGGAAAATTATGGCAGGGGTGATGAGTACAGATTTCCATTTCTTTATAAATATAGATTAGGTCTTAGAGGGAGGTAATCTAATATTTCTTATTAAAATTGCTTTTTATTTAATCCTTTTTTGAACAACAATAAATCCTGATGAAAATCAGGATTTATTCATTTATAAGTTTAAAGAAATCAGATAAACTAATTTTTCGTGCTTCACATATTTTAAAAAGTGTTTCAATAGGGATTCTATAAGTCTTTTCGCTTTTTATTTTCCTAATCGTACTTTCTTCTACACCATGATTTTTTGCAAAAGAAGTTTGAGACTTGCCTTCCTGAAGCCAAGGTATCAACCATTTCTTTGTAATGTATGAACAAATTTTCTCGTTTATATCTGTCATAGAAACAAATCAAGTAATTAAATAATAAAAAAGCACGGTCGATCGACCGTAATTGGAATTCTTTTATTACATTTATAAAAAAATACAAACATGAAAAAGACAAGCACACGTTTTGAACCTCAGCTTTGGAAAGGCGGTAAGAAGCGCTCCGGGTTACAGCTGATGGAGAACTTTTTCCAGTTCAATGATCTGGCAGCCTCTAAAGAGAAGTTAAACAGCATTATGAGTTATGCCATAAAGCGAAATAGCTGGATCAATGAAGATCCGTCGGTAGTTTTTCAGTTTCATCAGGCGGTGCGGTCGTTTGTGCGTGCATGCTACCTCATCCATTTAGAAGGAAAGAAATGGGTTGCAGATCCTCCGTTAGAAAATCCTTCTCCATGGGTTCTCGGCTTGCTTTCGGAGAAAGAATACCAAAATCCAGTGTTGGTTTTTAAAAAAGCATTCAAAGAATACAGCGTCAAAGAGTTTGATTATTTTATGTCCGGGATTGTTTATTTCTCAATGGGGATGTATGAAAATCTGCCGGAAAGAAATATCATCAATCCCTACATTCATCTGATAAAAATGCTGGATGCGGGGCATCTTATGCTGGAAAGGAGAGGGAGGTAGGAGCTGGGAGAGGGAAGCAGGAAGAAGGGAGGTATTTTAAGAAGTAATGATAGGTTTAAAACTTCTGATTTCAACGCTGTCATTCTGAATGAAATGGAATGTAATGAAGAATCTCTTATATTTCCAGGGAGATTCTTCCTTCGTCAGAATGACAGTGCTAAGCTTAAAATTTAACGCAAAGGGTTATAATATCATGATCTTATGATAAGGGAGCAAAGATGGAATTTTTCTAAGCGACCGCATAACCATAGAGCTTCATCTGCGACTTTGTCGCCCTCTTTGCTCCCTTAAATATAAAACGGTTTGAATCTAATCATTGCGTTTTAAAAAAATAAAAGGCTGCGAACATAATTCAGGAATGCAGTGAAGAATCTCATGTATTCAAGGAGATTCTTCCTTCGTCAGGATGACAGTTTAAAAAAATAAAAAGTTTCCGATCACTTGTTTTCCTTTTTTCCTCTTCTTAATTTGTCTTTATACTCCTGAAGATCTTATATTGAGTATCCACCACCGACTGGTTAAATCCGTGTGCGGCTTTTGGAAGTAAGAAATATTCTTTTTTAGGTGCTTTCAGGACATCGAAATACTTTCTTGACATTTCTTTAGGCGTCAGGATGTCCTCTTCCCCCTGAATAAGATATAAAGGAACTTTAACATTTAAATTATCCTTCATCATATCGATGGATGCTCCCATAGATTGTACGCCTAGTTTCTGATCGCCCACAAAATTCACAAATGAGTAATCGTCACCATCTTCTCTGTTTTTGCGGTCTTTCTCATTATCATACTCTGGAGCCAGAACAAACCAGTTTTCAGGAGCGGATGTAGAATTTGCCTTTTCATATTTTTTGATCACTCTGTATAGCAATCCTGAATTTTTTGCACTGGCATAAGGTGGCTGCCCTATGGTATTCAATATTTTCAGGGCGTCATTATCCTTTTTATCCTCTGCCATTTTATAGAGCCTTGCATATCTTTCTGTACTGAAGTTAGGATTCACAATTTGAGAATGTCCCACATAGGCGTAAAAAAGTTCAGGAGCTTTGGTGGCTATTTTCAGTCCGAGAGCAGATCCCCATGAGGTACCGGAAAGAATGATTTTTTTCTTTCCAAGGTGCTGCAACAGATATTGGGAAAGGGTAATGCCATCATTGGTCATTTGGTCAAGGGTTAGAGGATGGGCTTTTAAATATTCGGGAGTGAGTTCTTCCGGAGGATTATTGTGTCCGTAGGTTCTCCCGGAACCACGCTGATCCCATTGAACGACGATGAAATCTTTTTCCAGATCCTTATATAAAACATCAATATACGGAGTAATAGGACTTCCCGGACCACCATGGAGAAATAAAATGATCGGTTTGGAGGGGTTTCCATTAATAGTTACCCATTGTTCAATCCCATTGATCGGTACATATTGTTCTTCATGAATTTGATGGGTAGGAAATTTATTATCCGGGTTTTGTACTCCCTGTGCCGAAGCCCAGAATGGAAAAAGGAAGGAAAACAGGAATAGAGATAATTTAGCGCTCATAAGTGATCATGGATATTTGAAGAGTTGATTTTAAAACGGCTCAAATGTATGCATAAATTCAAAGTTTTGGATGAAATATTTTTTGAGTTGATTATAGATGCTTGGAGCTGGGAGCTTGGAGCGGGAAGCTGGAAGAAGGAAGGTTATCTGAGTCGTATTGACGGGTGGCTGGTGTAGAAACATCTGAATTTCAGCGCTGTCATTATGAACGAAATGGAATGTAGTGAAGAACCTCATCTATTTCGAAGAGATTCTTCCTTCGTCAGAAATCGAAGATTCGGCGTAGCCAATGACAGTGCTAAGCTAAGGATGTAACACAAAGGTTTACTACTATCATTATCGTATTACAAGGGAGCAAAGGTAGAATCAATAAAATTGATTTTTTTAAGCGAACGCATAGCCATACAGCTTCATCCGCGACTTTGTCGCCCTCTTTGCTCCCTTAAATATAAAACGGTTTGAATCTAATCTTTGCGTTTTAAAAAAATAAAAGGCGGGAAGATAGAAGTTATTTTAATCAGCATTATATGACGTTATTTAACTGAAAAACAGAAAACTCCTGAAGCAGAGTATACTACTGATAATATTCTTTGTATTTTTAGTACGGCAACAAAGGTGAAGGAAGTGTTGATCTTTCAATCCGAAATATTGTAAACAAATAGAAAATGAACGGCAAAATAATACAATCCATCTTTGGTTTTTCTCTTACCATATTTCTTCTTTCCTGTTCGGGAACAAAGCACGCTGTTGAGGTCGAAAAGGTGAAAAAGGATTCACTCTATACCGAAATTCAGCGGATCGGTTTGGAAGCAACCAGGAATAACAATGTTCCCGGAGTAGCCATAGCCGTTATTCAGAATGGAAAAATAGTCTGGACACAATGTATAGGATTTGCCGATAAAGAAGGCCAAAAGCCGGTAACTACAGAAACTATTTTTAATGTGGGTTCTGTTTCAAAAATGGTATCTGCGTGGGGCTTCATGCAACTGACAGAAAAGGGACTTGTAGAACTGGACGATCCTGTAAATGAATATCTGACCCGCTGGAAATTACCTGCTTCCCAATATGATATTTCAAAAGTTACGCTGAGGCGTATTCTCAGCCATACGGCAGGACTTTCGGTACATGGTTACGGAGGTTCTGAACAGGGAACAAAACTGTTGAGCCTGGAAGAATCTCTTTCCGGAAAGACCAAAAGAAATGGAGAAAGTGTACGTTTAATCAATGAGCCGGGAACACAATGGGAGTATTCGGGCGGCGGTTACACATTGGCACAGCTGATGCTCGAAGAAAGAACGAAGGAGAAGTTTGCAGATTATATGAAGAAGAACGTATTCAAACCTTTAGGATTGAATCATACAGCTTATGAATGGACAGAAGAAATGATGAAAAATTCTGCAACGGCTTACGATACTTCCGGTAAACCCATAAAGAACAGGATATTTACAGAACAGGCTGCTGCAGGACTGCAGGCAACAGTGCTGGACCTGGCGCATTTCGCAGAACTGTCATTAAACTATGAACCAAGCCAACTGAATAAAGTGTTGAGACCGGCAACCATACAATTGATGGAGAAATCTGTTTTACCGTTTTCTGACCAGGGAAAGAGTGGTCTGGGATATCGGTTCATGTATTATGAAGGATTTGAAACGGTAGGGCATACTGGAGAGAATGAAGGCTGGAGCGCTGGCTTGTTTATGCATTTGCCCACAAAGAGCAGTATTGTAATTCTCTGCAATGGTTCCAACGGAGATCGTGTTTGGTATCCCATCTATCAGAGTTGGGTAAAAAGAATAAAAGCAAACTGAAACAGCGTATTGCAATAAAAAATCCAGAAAACACTTTTCTGGATTTTTGTATGATGGCTTAGAAGATTTATTTCAGGACTTTTTCATAGATTTCATTCAGCAGGTTTTGTCTCATTTTAGAATTTCTTTGGTTTAAAAGGATAATTATGCCCCATTTTTTTGCCCTGTTGTAGCAGATTATGGAAGATTGCCCCATAGAATCGCCAGACTTCAGATAAATGGTGTTCTGATCGTCAGTACTGATCATCAGGCCTAGCCCCATTTCTCTTTTTTCATCTTTATAGTAAAGCTTTTCTGTGAGCAGTGCGGCCTCAGATATTGGATTTCCGCTGGTAAGAACTGCTTTCAGATAAGTGAGCATATCCGAGGCATTAGATTTTACTAATCCTGCAGATGCTGTAATGTTCCACTTGAAAAATTCCTGAACACCGCCATTGGGATTGTAGCCCGCTGTGATGTTTTTCACATTGAAATCTTTTGTCAGGGTGTTGGTCATCTGTAAGGGTGTGATTATTTTTTCACGGATTATTTCATCATAGCTTTTACCGTACACTTTTTCCAGTATTTGTCCCAGCAGTGTATAGCCAATGGTAGAATAGCGGTATTTACCATAATCAATGAGTTCATTGCAGTTGTTGACAATGGAAGTCAGTGTTTTTTCTGTGACATTACTTACCGGCTGCTGCGGATTTAATTCAATAAGTTTGGCGAAATCTATATCCGGCAGACCAGACTGATGAGAGGCCAGATCTGAAATTCTGATTTTGTTTCTGAGGTTTTTCTGTAAAATATAACTTTTAGGCAGGTAATTGTCAATATAATCTTCCGGTTTTAGCTTGTTCTCAATAATGGCCTGGGCAATTAAATTTGAAGTCAGAATTTTAGTAATGGAAGCAATTTCAAATATGGAATTCTTGTTAATGTCAACAGTGCTTTCTTTGCTGAGTTTTCCATAAGCCGTATAATATTCTTCATCATGACTGATAAATCCAACACTTATGGCAACATCCGGATTCTTCTGATAATTGTCTTTGATGATGGAATCTATTTTTTTGGAAATGTTCTGTCCAAAAATAAAAGTACTCATTAGTAAAAGTACTGCTGAAAGAGTGAATGAAGTTTTCATTGTATCGTTATTTTAATAGTTAAAAATGATTTCGATACAAAGATGTGGAAGTGCTTGGACCTACGCGACCGAATAAAAGTATTCGGCCGAATTGGTCTGAAAAAATACGTTCGGATAATGTGAAAAGCAAGTACGAGTAATTACAAAGTATTGTTTTGTAATGAATTGCGGTACTCGGTGGGCGTTTTCCCTGTATGTTTTTTAAAAGCAGTATTAAAGGAAGATTTTGAATTAAAACCAACTTCGTACAGGATTTCAAGAATGGTTACCTTGCTTTTTGTAGTATCTTTTAGAATATTCATGGCATGTTCGATACGATAGGTATTTACAAAATCGTAAAAATGCTGTCCTAATTGATGGTTGATAAGAACAGATAACTCACGAACGGGAATTTCGAGTTCTTTTGAAATATCCTGTATGGTTGAAGAAGGATTGAGAAACGGTTTTTCTTCCGTCATGAATTTCTTCAGCTTCAGTAATTCTTCATTGTGTATATTTTCATTGACAGCTTCGGGAGTATCATTTTTTTCTTCTGAAATCAAATCCGAAACAAGTTTTAATTTGGAATCAATATTTCTAAAAAGGCCGGGGTTATTCAGTGCCTTGTACAGATACCAGCATACAATAAAAAGCTGAAGGACCAATGCTCCTATTTTTATCCATTCTGAGATGTACAGATAATCCGAAAACTTGAAAATATTCTTCAATAGAGCAATGGAATATAAAATGGTAAGCACCACCGTAAACTGGAACAGCCAGTTGTAGGAATTGACATGGGTGCCTGCATTATTTTCAAGATAGAGCGTTTTAGCTTTTCTTAAAAGCAGAAATACAGCAGTACAATAAACAATTACCTGAATATGGAACAGAATATGATTGAACTGAAGCTCCGGCATATGCTGATGATTGACAAGGAAATTAACTTTAGAAGCGGTATCTACAGTGTAAAAACGGGGCAGCAAAACAGCATTCACAACTAAAAAGGGAAGGAGATGAATGAGATGTTTTGGTCTGAGTTTAAAATCAGAATAACAAACAGACAGCACATACAGATAGAAAACAGGAATCTGTAAAAATGCAAATGTATTTCTCAGCATTCCCAGATTGGAAGGACCACTAGAAACTGAATTCAACAAAGGTTCACTCACATCTATGGCGGTGAGGATAAGGAAAAAAGCAAAAAGGCGATTACTGGTTTTGTATTCTGTTTTGACTGTAAGTAAAAAAAATACAAGAAAGAATGAAACGAACAACGAGATTATCGTTACGATACTTAATAAATTCATTTTATCCATTCATAATGCTTTATGTTCTGTATTGATACGGGTTTTACTTTCGTAAATATAATTATTTAACCGACATCGGCATACAGGTTTCAAAGGGAAACAGAATATTGTTTGTACGTTTTAGAAAATGGAAGTTAAAAGGTTTGGAGGCTGGGAGAGGGAAGCCAGGGGCTTTGAGGTGTATTGACGGGCGATCTATGAGACTCTTCCTCGCTACCGCACTATTGTATCGTGTGGTTTCTTACAAAGCCTTTATCTTTATAAAAACATAATTGATGAGTCGTAATTACAAATTCCACAATCCTGAAGGATTATATTTCATAAGTTTTGCTGTCGTAGGTTGGCTGGATGTTTTCATTAGAAATGAGTATAAAGAAATTTTTTTGGAAAGTTTAAGATTTTGCCAAAAGAGTAAAGGAATGGAAATACATGCGTGGTGCATCATGTCAAGCCATGTACACTTAGTTTTCAGAAGTATAAATGGACAGAAACCGGAACTTATGATTGGTGATTTAAAAAGATTTACAAGCAAAGCACTTGTAACAGCAATCAAAGAAAATCCTACAGAAAGCAGAAAAGAATTTTTATTAGAATTCTTCCTCAAAGAAGGTGCAAAAACTTCAAATGTAAGCCAATATCAATTTTGGAGACATGATAATAAACCGATTGAGTTGTGGAGTAACAGGGTAATTAGCCAGAAGATTAATTATATACATCAAAATCCGGTAAAAGCAGGTTTAGTTTTCCGTGCGGAAGATTACAGATACAGCAGTGCAGTAGATTATTCTGATGAAAAAGGACTTTTAGATCATATTGTAGTTTTTAGAATGTTTGATTTATAATGCTAAAGCCACACGAAAGGATTCGTGCGGTAGCGAGGAGAGGTAGGAGCTGGGAACGGGAAGCTGGAAGCTGGAAGTTGGAAGTTATTTTAAGGTGTAGCGATAGATGGTTGGAGCGAAACTTCTGATTTCAATGCTGTCATTCTGAATGAAACGAAGTGCAGTGAAGAATCTCATAGAGTTTAAAGAGATTCTTCCTTCGTCAGAAATCGAAGATTCGGCGTAGCCAATGACAATTGCTCGTCGATCTTATCATTCTTTAAAAAAGACAAACAGCTACTCTTTATCACTATCATAACCCCCATCTTCCAGCCTCCTGCTTCAAAACTAAAAAAGAGGCTGAAAAAGCCTCTTTTTATCATTTCAAAACCTGCTGATCATAAAGAAGATGGTCATCTTCATCGAAACTTATGATCAGTACTTTATATTGTTTGGCACTGTCGTTATTGAAGAATTTAATTCTTGGCGGCACGTAATCGCTGTCAAATAAATTCGGGTTCCAGTAAAGGGTTTCTCTGGTGTCATTTTCAATTTTTTCCGGAGCATCATCATCTATCATTTCAATAGGAAACTCTGAAGGTTTATCATATCCTTTGATGATGGCTGAGTTGTTCTTTGGTGTTTCCTTTTCATTACTTTTAGATTTCATATTGCCTTTCATCGTGTAGATGGCTACGGCATCACCTATTAACCCTGATCCTTTAATGATTTTTACCATGGCAATATTATTCACAGGCATGCTTGAAATCATGGTAGGATCAGTAAGGATCTCATCTAAATACAGCTTAGCCTGCTGGCCCCGGATATAGGGTACATTTGCCCCTGAATTGTTTCTTTGAAACGTTAAACCTGCTGCTTTTCCCTGCATCCAGTCTAATATGTTAGTATATCCTGAGACATGCTGATCTTCATTTACAAAGTCGAAGACGGTAGAATTTACAGAACTGAACATTCCGGTGGAGAGCTGCTTGTCTAATTCCTGTTTGGGATCTTTCTTTTTTCCTACCAATGCTACCTCCTGAATCTGGATATCATTGCTCTCTTTCTTCCTGATATTTTTTTGAGTATTGATGGCTCTGGCAATTGCCGGAGGAAGGGTTTTGCTTTTAGCAGATTTTACCAACGTATATTTTGTACCCGGGAAATTACCTTTAAATTCTGAAGGATTTACCAGTGGTTCCACGGTGACGAATAAATTATCAGTACTTGACTCTTTATTTTCTGAATTGACAAATAATGAAACATTCACAGGCTCATCATTGTTGAGATTATGTAAATAAACATACCCGTTTTGATCTGTTTTAAATTGATTAAAGGCTGGTTGATTTTTACCTAATTGCAATACTAAATTGACATCTGAGTTGATCAGCAGAGCATTGTTTTTAATAGGTTTTACTCTGTAAGATAGATATTGCTGAGATTGGGTTTTAATGACAGGTGCAGTTCCGCTGAGTACGGAATTCCAGTCGAATCTCTTCCAGTTTTCAGAAATAAGAAGGGCGTCTAAAGCTTCAGTATTGGCATTTTTAGAAAAATATTGTGCCGGACTGTCTATTTTTGAAGTAAAATCTCCCGTTAGCCAAAGTGCGCTCAGAATATTTTCTTCATCAGGAGTTTGGGTACCGTCATCTTCACTTACCACAACAGTATAATTTTTGAAATAAGACTCCGGAGAAAGATCAATACTGTTGAAAGATCTTGGAGTTTGTTTTAAGCTCTGAGCTATGATTTCTGCTTTTTCAATCTTTAAATCACCAGGTTTTATAAAGCAGAGTCTTTGGGCCACAGGATTGTCCTGCTCATCAAAAACGACCAGTTGTAAAACACCATTCGCTCCGTTGCTGATTTTTGTAGGAATAAGACTTGATGCTTCATTCGTTAAATGGTTGATATTTGCTCTGTAAGCAAGATGGTTATTGATGAGTCCTACGATTTTATATCCCTGCAGCTGCTGTTTCAGATTAACACCTTTTAAAGTATACTTAATTCCTTCCTTAGAGCTGTGAACTTCTATATTCAGGCCGCTGTCTGCAGCCTGTGGCAGATCTATTGTCTGGCTTTTCCCTGCATTATCCTGAATAACAGCCTGGTATTTTTTTCCGGATGCCGGAGTTATTGTAAAGGAAGCAACATTTTTATCAAAAGATTTAAATGTAGTGACGGGTGTTTTTGGATTTTGTACATCAATTACTTTTCCGGTCCAGTTTTCCGGTAAAGAAGAATTACCGGATAATCTTACCGCAAATTTTGTAGGCATCCCGTTAATGAAAGTTCCCCCTTCCGGAAAGGCTTTTGCAGACCAATCAGAACTTTTAGCAATCACTAATGATTCTGTGGAATTCGGGTTGTAAACCGGAAGTGTTTTAACAATCTGAAAATCTTCATTAAAGTTGGTCATATAAGGCGTATAAGCTCTTACAAAATAAACCTGTTCAGGAAGGTCTTCTTTCAGTTGAAAATCTCCGCTGCCTTCACCATTGGTAAGGAGTACTGTTTTCCAGTCTATTAATTTTTTATCAGAATTGTACAGTTCAACAAATAGAGTAGTGGATAATGCAGAACGGTTATATCCGTCAAATACAAAGCTTTTGAACCAGATTTTATCACCAGCGGCATATTGTGATTTGTCGGTAAGCAGGTATACTTTTTCCTGTTCATAATTATCCTCAAGATTGGTAATTGCTTTTTCCAGTTTGGTTTGTGCCAGTACAGGTGTTACCATTGAAATAAGCAAAACACAGAATATATTTTTCATAAAAATCTCAGCGCATTTTAATTCTGGGCTAATTTAGTCATTTAAAGACTTCGGAAAAGGTTAAAAACTTATAATTATCCAATTTAAAAAGCATTTCTTTCAGATTTTGATGAGCAGGTTTTTACAGCCATACTGGCGCAGTTTTTTTCGGAAAAAATGATTCCATCAAAACACTCTGATTTAAGAAAAGTATTAGGGGAAGGTTCCGTATTTTATCAATAAAATGAGATGTGGTACATCAAAACCGCAAATAAATCCTATCTTTAATTAGATGAATTGGAGAAGCTTATAGATATTCGGAAAGCAATTCCGGAGACGGCAAGATAGTTGTATTCAATGAACGACCAAAAACAAAATGTAAACTATGAATGTACAGTTAAAACAGGATTGTCATTTTAAAGATGATGGTGCCGATAATTTCGGTTCGGACGTTTTAAAAGGCCTGTCCGCTCATCCGAAAAAATTATCTTCAAAATATTTTTACGACAAAACAGGCGACCGTCTTTTCCAGCAGATTATGGCCATGCCGGAATATTATCTTACCAATTGTGAGCTGGATATATTTCAGAATAAAACAGAGGAACTCGCAAAAGCAATTTCCAATATCAATGAATCTTTTGATCTCATAGAATTAGGAGCAGGGGATGCAATGAAATCATCTTACCTTCTCAGGAATTTGGTAGAAAAAGGAACAGATTTCACCTATATGCCTATCGATATTTCGGGAAATATTCTTTCTGTTTTGCAGGAAAACCTGAAGAAAAAGCTGCCTGAACTGGAAATTTTACCGTTGGAAGGAGAGTATTTTGATATGCTTGATAAAGCCACCGGGATTTCAAAAAGGAAAAAAGTAGTCCTTTTCTTAGGCGGAAATATAGGAAATATGGAAAGTGAGGAAGCAAGACATTTCTGCAGTGAGGTGAAAAGAAAACTGAATACCGGAGATTTATTTCTTGTAGGTTTTGACCTGAAGAAAAACCCGAAGACTATTCTTGCGGCTTACAACGATCCTGCAGGAATTACGGCTTCGTTCAATCTTAATCTTCTTACGAGAATCAACCGGGAACTTAAAGCTGACTTCAAGGTGGAAAATTTTCAGCACTATCAAAATTATGACCCTATTTCAGGAGCCTGCAGAAGTTTTCTGGTAAGTCTTTGTGATCAGGAAGTTCATGTGGGAAACCATTTGTTGCAATTTAACAAAGATGAGCTGATTGATATGGAAATTTCTCAGAAATTTTCTGAAGAAGACATCAAAAAACTGGCTGGAGATTCAGGATTTCATATCCTTGTTGAGATTAAAGATACTAAAAACTGGTTTGTAGATTCTATCTGGATGGTATAATTTAAAATAAATTTTTATGAAAAAAAATGCATTACTTGTAAAAGCAAATCCTCATAAAAACTGGACAAAAAGTTACTCTGAAATCCGAAATCATTCCGTTGAGATTTGCAGTCCTTTGGAAATTGAAGACTATGTGGTTCAGCCTATCGTGGATGTGAGTCCTCCGAAATGGCATTTAGGACACACCACCTGGTTTTTTGAAACTTTTATTTTACAGCCCAATTTTCCAGGTTATGAAGTCTTTGATCCTCAGTATAATTTTGTCTTCAACAGCTATTACGAAACCATCGGTGCCCGTGTTATCCGTACCGACAGGGGAAATCTTAGCCGCCCGTCTGTTTCGGATGTTTTTAAATACCGGGAATATGTAGATCAGAAGATGAATGAATTTCTTCAGAACGGATATCTTACAGAAACGCTGGAAGCTCTACTGGAATTAGGTTTAAACCACGAACAGCAGCATCAGGAATTATTATTGACAGATATCAAATATATTTTAGGACACAATCCTTTATTTCCTCCTTACAAAAAAGAAAATATTTCAAAAAACGAGAGTGATTTCAACTCAGAAATGATCAGCTTTTCAGAAGGAGTTTATGAAATCGGGTTTAAAGGGGAAGGGTTCTGTTTTGATAATGAGCTCGGAAGGCACAAAGTATACCTGAATGATTTTAAAATTTGCAGTCAGTTAGTGACCAATAAGGAATATTTAGAATTTATTCAAGCCGGAGGCTACGAAGATTTCAGACACTGGCATGCAGAAGGCTGGGATTGGGTGAAGCAGAATCATGTAAAATCCCCTTTATACTGGCATTGTATTGATGGAAAATGGATGAATTATACTTTACGCGGTTTACAGGAAATAGATATGGAGGAGGCAGTCTGCCATATCAGTTTTTTTGAAGCTTCTGCTTTTGCTTCATGGAAAGGGAAACGCCTGCCCACCGAAGCGGAATGGGAAGCTGCATCAGAATATTTTGACTGGGGAAAACGCTGGGAATGGACCAATTCTGCTTATCTTCCGTATCCGGGATATAAAAAAGAAGCAGGCGCTGTAGGAGAATATAACGGGAAATTTATGGTGAATCAAATGGTGCTTCGTGGTGCTTCAGCGGCCACTCCGCCCGGACACAGCAGAAATACGTACCGTAATTTTTTTCAGACTCATTTACAGTGGCAGTTTACCGGAATCAGACTAGCACAATAATTTTGCCTATGATTACAGTTGAATCGGTTTCAAAAAGTTTTAACGGAAAAAAAGCCGTTGATGCTATTTCTTTTCAGGCCAATGACAAGGAAATTTTGGTGCTTTTAGGAACAAGCGGCTGCGGAAAAACAACCATGCTGAAAATGATCAACCGTCTCATTGAAGTAGATTCCGGGACTATTTTGATTGACGGTAAAAATATTCAGTCGCAAAAAGTGGAAGAGGTGCGCATGGGAATCGGATTTGTTATGCAGCATTCCGGATTATTTCCCCATTACACCATACAACAGAACATAGCAGTCATTCCTGATTTGTTGAAATGGGATAAAAAAAAGACCGTCGGAAGAACTCTCGAATTATTGCATAAACTTCATCTTTCAGAAGAGATACTTACACGGTTTCCAAATGAATTAAGCGGCGGGCAGCAGCAAAGAGTAGGAATTGCCAGGGCTTTGATTGCGGATTCACCTGTTTTGTTGATGGACGAACCGTTCGGAGCATTGGATAATATTACCAAAACCGATATTCATGCAGAATTTAAATCTTTGGAAGAGCTTAAAAATAAAACAATTATTCTGGTTACCCACGATGTTCAGGAAGCATTTGATTTAGGCCATAAAATCTGCCTGATGGATCAGGGGAAGATTATTCAGACAGGAACTCCGAAAGAAATGCTGTACCAGCCCAACAATGATTTTGTTAAAAATTTTTTTGCCAAAAACCGGCTTTTACTGGAATATAAAGTGGCCAGACTGAAAGATATGACTTCTCTGATTGAAGGAAGCCGCTTCTATGAAGAACTTCAGTTTTCAGAGAATTCAAGTGTATGGGATGCGTTGCAGCAGTTGAGTGCAGATACTTTGCTTTCCGAAGATTACGAAAATCTGGTGAAAGCTTTTAATGAATACCGAAAATTCCAGACTGTATGAGTGAGCAGAGTTTTTGGCAGTTTATCACAGAGCAGCATGAGAAACTTCTTACTCAGGTTGTACAGCATCTGGGACTTACTTTTTTGTCTCTGTTTCTGGCGATCATGATTGGAGTGCCTTTAGGAATTCTCATTGCCCGAAAGACAAAATTGTCAGGTTCTGTTTTGGGAATTGCAGGAATTTTACAGACTATTCCCAGTATTGCGCTGCTTGGTTTTATGATTCCTGCTTTCGGGATCGGGGCAACTCCGGCCATTGTTGCATTGCTGATCTACGCGCTTTTACCTATCATCAGAAATACATACACCGGAATTACGGAAGTAGATCCGGCGGTCACTGAGGCTGCAAAAGCAATGGGGATGAACAGAAGACAGTTGCTTTTCAAAGTTCAGCTTCCTTTGGCAATGCCAGTCATTATTGCGGGAATCAGAACAGCGGCGGTTATCAATGTTGGAGTGGCTACTTTAGCTTCATTTGTGGCGGCAGGAGGTTTGGGTGAGTTTATTTTTGGCGGAATTTCCCTCAATAATACCAATATGATTCTGGCAGGAGCCATTCCGGCAGCGTTATTGGCTGTTCTTTTAGATCAAACCATCGCCGTTTTACAGAAATTAAGTTATCAGTCTGTAAAGAAATTAAAATATATTGTCCCGGCTGTATTGGTGATTATTGGGGCTATTTATCTTTTTGCTTCGGCTTCAAACCAGAAGCTTAAGGCAGGCTTTACACCCGAATTTATGGGGCGGCAGGACGGTGATCTGGGGCTTCGTTCGGTATACGGGCTTGATGCACATCCTCTGGTGGTAAGTGATGCCATCATGTACAAAGCAGCCTACGAAAAAGAATTGGACCTCATCAGCGGATATTCTACAGACGGCCGAATCAAGGCTTTTGATTTATATGTTCTGGAGGACGACAAGAAGATTTTTCCTCCTTATTTTGCTGCTCCGGTGATCAAAACAAAAACCCTGGAAAAGTTTCCTGAACTGGAAAAAACACTGAATCTTTTAGCAGGGAAGTTCAATGATTCAATCATGACAGATCTGAATTATAAAGCCGATTATCTTAAACAAACTCCTGAGAAAATCGCTAAAGACTTTTTAATAAGAACAAACTTATATAAAGATCCGCGCAAAGGAAATTCCCAAACCATAAAAATCGGGTCAAAAATTTTTGGTGAACAGTATATTCTTGCCGAAATTTACAAAATGCTCATCGAAGGCTATACCGATTATAAAGTGGAAACAAAAACGGGGCTTGGCGGAACGAAAATCTGCTTTGATGCTCTGATGAATGATGCAATTGATTTTTATCCCGAATATACAGGAACCGGACTGCTGGTTTTGCTGAAACCTTCGGCAAAAACAATAGAAGAAGTCTCTAAGAGCCCGGAAAAAACATTAGACTATGTCAATCTGGAATTTCAGAAACAGTACGGAATTGAATGGCTGAAACCACTCGGTTTTAATAATGCGTATGCTCTGATGATGCGAAGGAAACAGGCGAATGAACTTAACATTAAAAATATTTCAGACCTGAAGAATTATCTGGATTCAAATTAATGATCTTAAACATGAAGTACAATTTCGACGAAATCATAGAAAGAAGAGGAAGTCATTCCGTAAAATGGGACTGGGCAAAGGCTGATATCTTACCGATGTGGGTTGCTGATATGGATTTTAAAACCGCACCGGAAGTGGTTCAGGCTATCTCTGAGAAGGTTTCTCATGGTATTTTCGGATATGGCACTATTCCTGAGAATTTTCATCAGTCTGTTATCGATTGGTGGGAAACAAATCATCATTTTACGATAGAAAAAGAGTGGCTTTTGCCTGCAACAGGCGTTCTTCCGTCACTTTCGGCGATCATTCGTACTTTTGTGAAGCCTGACGAAAATATTATTTTGCAGACTCCTGTTTACAATCATTTTTTTACCATTTTAGAAAATTACGGATGTCATATTGTTTGCAATGATCTGAAATATGAAGCCGGAAATTACACCATTGATTTTGATGATCTTGAAAAGAAAGCTTCTGATCCGAAAACAAGACTTTTGTTGTTCTGCAATCCGCATAACCCGGTAGGGAAAGTTTGGACAAGAGAAGATCTGGAGAAAGTAGCTGACATTTGTTCACGGAATAGCGTGATGGTGGTTTCTGATGAGATTCATTCTGATTTGATTTTTAATAACCGTCAGCATATTCCTTTTATTTCAATAGCTCAGCATTATGAGCTTCAGTCGGTCACCTGTGGTTCGCCGTGTAAGACTTTTAATTTCTCAGGGCTGCCGATATCGTATCTGATCTCCCGGGACAAAAATATATTGGAACAGACCCGGAAAATGCTGGAACTTCAGGAAAACAGCTATCCTAATCCAATTGCTATGGAAGCGTTGATTGCAGCGTACACAAAAGGGCATGAATGGATGGCTGAACTGAAAGATTATTTGTATCAGAATTTTATATTTCTAAAGAATTTTTGCGGTGAACATCTGCCTGAAATCAATATTGTTCCTTTGGAGGCGACCTATCTGGTTTGGCTGGATTGCCGTTCATTTGATAAAACTTCTGATGAACTGTCAAAAATTCTTCTGATGCAGGGTAAAGTCTGGCTTAATTCGGGGACAATGTATGGTGAAAATGGGGAAGGGTTCATGAGAATCAATATCGGTTGTCCAAGGCAGCTCCTGACCGAAGGACTGGAACGGTTGAAAAAAGCTTTGAAAGAATAAAGCGGAAACCATGAAAAATATCAATCAGAGCAGATTATTTCTGCTCTGATTTTATTTCTATTGATAAATATTTATGGGAGAGAAGATGCCTATTGGTGTAAAATAAAACCACAACTTCCTGTGTTGTGGTTTTATTGTTATTGGCGTTAAGGAATATCATGATAAATGCCTTCTAAAAATAACATATACCTTCCGGGCTGAAATTCTCCATATGAAAACAGATAGAGTATATCATCCTTTTTAAGATAATGAATTTCTAATCCCTCTTCAGATATATATTTTTCAATGAAACTGTTTCTTACATTAAATTCACTTTCTCTGACGATGGTATCAAAACTTTCACCATCTATTTCTTTCTTTAAATCTCTTAACGGACTGTTGTAAAAATCAATCAGTTTAATTTTTTGATTTTCTATTTCAAAAATTTTTTTCAGGCATTCTTGTTCATCGCCATCAAACAATTTTTGTCTGGTTATTTTGTTTTTTCTGATCATTCGAATTTATCGTTGTATAATCATCTTTGTCTAAGGATTCTTCAAAATTGAGTGTTTTAGTCAATATTGAAAGGCGCCATATTTGATTTTTCACCCAGATATTCTATTTGAAAATAATGGGTTTCGTCCTGTTTGACATTAAAATTGGCTCCTTTAAAATCGAGAAAAAGGTCATTCTCTATTTCTTCAAGTTTCGCTTTTAATATAAACTGAGCAGATTCTCCTGTTTCAATTGAAGTGAGATTGTTAACATCATCTATAGGGATCATATAGCTTACTCCTTTATGTAATCTATCCTTGTTTTTGTCATATAAATGAACTGTTTCTCTTACGAGCCCACCCGTATTATTAGACAGGTTTAGCTTTAATGTCTCTTCAGATATATTGGAAATATTTACATAGAACAAGAAAGATTCTCCATCCTTTTCTATCTCTGCGTTTATTTTAATTTTAGTCATATTGATTTTTAATCTAAATTAATTAAAGATAACTTTTATATCTTACTGAAGAAAGACAATTAAATATAAAACCACAACTTATTATGTTGTGGTTTTATATTATATGTGAGATAATGTTTTATTTAAGTTGATGTGATATTATTATCTCCATGAATTCATTTTATAATTTGAAAAGTTAATTTTCATATCTTCTATTCTATCTTCAAGGGCTTTGATACCTGTATGCAAATACATCTCTTTTTCAGATTCATCCAGAATATAAATGATATCAAATCCTGGGCTTGGATTGGGAATAGGAACAGATAATTCGATATTACTGTCTTCTTCAAAAACATAATATTCCCAATCTTTCTTTTCTAATAGTTTCTTTTTATTCATTTTAATTTTTTTACATATAAAATGAGGCTATCTCATTGTAAAGATAGCCTCGTTAGAACTTATTTATAAAGTACTATTCATTCTTTTCCCTTGGAATAGGATCACCTGTTTTGGGATCGATAGTATATTTTTTTTGAAAACTTTCAATAGTTTCGGGTTCTCGGGTTAAAGGATTTACACCGTATTTTATGATATAGCTTGTAACGGTATCAGGTTCGCCTACATTGCCCATAAAACGAGGTGTTGGATCTGCATCATACTTATCCCACCATTCTTTTTCTTTTCTTTTTTCCTCGTCAGACATTAAAGCTCGCCTTTTGGCTTTTTCTTCTTCAAATATTTTTGAGTTAAAACGTGCAATTTGTCCTTTGTGATCTTCTGATAATGAGTCATATATGGCTCCTCCTATTTCTCCTTCTTTTTGATACAGAATGACTTTTTGTAATAAGGCATCGTCAAAGATTTCTGGTAAATTGTTAAAATCTACATAAGGTAATTTAGCATTTCTTTCTTTTCTGTACTTTTGGGCCCCTTCAGACTCTTTAAAAGTGACATATTCTTTTTGCTGATGAGGCTTAAGGATATTAAACACTTCATTAAAAATAGAATTGTTTAAATCTTCTATATTTAAAAGTAATTTTAAATTAAACTCAGGCAGTTCATTTGGGATATAATTAAAGTAATCTGTTGCGAAAATCATATTCTTTTTATTTTAATGGTTTTAGTAATTCTAGGTACTCTATTTCATAATATTCTATGTCATTGATAGTTTTTATATATTTAGGGTCAGATGTTTGACGAAAATAACCTTCATTCATAAGTACTTCTTCCTGTATCATTGTAGAAGGTGGATCTGCATCAAAGTGTCTTATGGGTCCAAGATTTTTACCCCAATCAGACAAATCATCAATATAGACACCTCCTCGTGATGTGATTTTTCTAATAATTGCAACTTTTTCTCCTGCTTTTACATTCCTAGCTGAAAGTTGAATAAATCCGTCAGCTACTTTATCATCTAATGTAGCAGAGACCATCCCTTTGAAAGCAACCTCATTTCCTTTTCCATTTTTTAAAGTTGAGTTAAAATAATCTAAACCTTCCATACGCCCACTAAGAACTGTTTTTCCACTCATATTTCGTTCTTTAACTTTTCTTAGTTTTTCTAAAGCCGTATTTAAATCTTTATAAACCTGACTGTTATATTTACCCCACCAGGAAGGTTCAAATCGTGCCGGAGTGTTCACTATTCCTCCATCTACTGTGAAAACCTGAATAGAGGTAAGTTCAGTATGAGTGGCATCACCGGTAGGTAATAATTTATTTTTATTTTTTAACCAATCAATAGTTTTTGATGATTTTTCAAAATCGGGCATCTTTTCCCAAAATTTATACCATCCATAATCTCCAAAGAAACTCTCAAAGTTTTTTACAGTTTGTGTGAAAGCTATAGGGTTATCTTTATAACTTTTAACAAAGTTAATCAATTTGTCTTGATTATTTATTTCATTTAAAACTTTAGGATCTGCTGATTCCAAAGCTTTATTGAAATTTATTAGTTCATTTTCTGCTAGATAATGTCTGAGTTGTATTATTGAAAGTTGTTGCTTGAATCCAGTCAGTTTTGGAGATATACCATCTGTCAGATTATGAGGCGTATCAATAAATTCACTATGCTGCTCCGGATTGTAAGGTTTTTTTGATGTTTGCTTAGATGTTTGCCTTTTTACCTTTGGAAGCTTCTCTAATTCTCCTCCTTTTAAATTTTTACTGCTTAATACCAACAATCCTGCTGTTAATGTCAACTGTCCTAAAATTTTAACGATAGCATCTATTTTTTCTGCTGTAGTCAGGTTTTTATTATCATGAATATCTTGTATGCTTTCTAAACCATCAGATGTAATCATCACTGCCGCAGTACCATTAAGGGCAAAATCAGTTAAAATAATATACTGCATCCCTGTTGATGATATCTTTATAATGGATGATGCCTTAGCGATGCTGGATAATGATCCTGCCATCCCTAAAAAGCTGGAGGCTATCATAATGACATCCAAAGCCAGTGTTTCGTTGGTTAATGTTCCTTTTTGTACCTTATCTATAATGCTGGCTGTTCCGGAAGTGGCACCCGTAGCACCTGCTGCTATAAATAAGTAAGGAGCAATAGGTGCTGCCGGTGTAAATGTGGCTACCAACCCAGCTACTGCCAATCCTAAAGAAGCCCAGCCCGCTCCGGTAGAAAGTGATTCCCAAAACGATGCTCCGTCAGTAGTGAAATTACCTTTTAGAGTAGGATAGTCTAATGTATTGGACGGAATTTGATAAGCAAGAATGCCATCCGGATACGTGTTTTTGCTGTCAAATTCTTCAAATAGATCTTTTAAATTATTTCCTTCATAAGTACGTTGATGCTGTACACCTGGAGTAAGATCTGTTAGTACATAATTGCCAGGATTTTTTTTGCTTTTTCCTATAAATAAATTGAGTGACAGGGTTTCTGTAGTTTCCTCATTAATGGCTACGGCATTGATTGCCAATGCTGTTTTTGGAGAAATGGTATTAAAGCTTTTATCAATCTCTTTTTTATATTCTCTGATGTTTTTTAACGCCTGATAGTCATCACTTGGTAAGATAACTTGTCGGTAAGATGCTTCCTGCCCTGTTAGGTTATTATTTTTGTCTAATACAAGACAATGAATGGTATAAACTCCTGTAAGTGATCCTAAAAAAGCAGCTGTTGTCTGGGAGGAATTCATATTCCAGCCATCTTTACCGAAATATTCTCCTCTTTTATAACCATGTACAGTGGCATTTTTAGCATATTCTACACCTAGTAATGCGCTTGCTCCATCAAACATTTCTTTGGGTGTATTGATTTCTGCAAACCAGAAATAATGATGATCTTTAGGGATAGGCTTCCCTTTAATTGAATAATAAGACTGCGGAATATGATTAATATCTGCAGCACTTACTCTTGCAGGATTTTCACTATATGTTGCAGATTCAATGTAGAAGTCCGGATTGCTTTTCTGCTCTTTGGAAGCTCCTTTTGAAAGGTTGAACTCAATAAAGGCTACCTGCTGTCTGAAATCTGAATAATTTTGAATTTTATTCTGTTTTAAATCACCAGCTGCTGCCTCTTCAAGGGTTTTAACCTGATATTCTCTGGTATATGCTCTGAATTCTTTTGTTAGGGTATTTTCTATGATGAATACGAAGGTATAGTTCCCTGGTTGATGTGTATTAATAGAAAACTGACTGATTACTGTTCCATCTTGTCTGAATGTTTTAGTATCCTTTCTAAAAGGGTATTCAAACAGGTTATACACTTTACCATCATTCCGGATCAATACTTTTCGGACAACTTCCGGCATTTTAGGGTTGCTTCCTTTGGCACTAATAACAGGTGTTTCATATTGATAGATACAATCAAACTCTATAGGTTGCCCTTCTATGGCATACTTTGTCTTAGGCTTGATCCATGATCCTTTACCTGTGACAACAACTTCCTGTAACAGCTCACCTTCGGGGTGTGCCGGCTCTGGCTCCAGTGCTGGTTGTGGCTCTTCATAGTTTGCATATAATAACCGTATAGCTTTAAATAAGTCTTTGTTACCCAATTCTTCATATAAATCCTGTACTAATCCTACTTTCCTTTTCGGTTTGTATGTTGTGTCATAATATTGAATAAGCTCGTATCGGTCTTCATAAGAAAGTTTTTCTAAAGCTTTAAAAACTTTATCTTCATCAGTTCCGGCAAAAATCCCTAGTGTTCTGTGTTCAAAGGCTTCATAAAGCATTTTTGCACGTTCAGAAACAGAAAGTCCAACTTCTTTCTCACTGTTTAAGAATTGCAATGCTTTATTCATTTTCAGTAAGGTTTCCCTGTTAAAAGTGCCGGAAGCATTAATATTATTTTTACGTTGAAAGTTAATGATCCCGGTCTTCGTTTCATTCCAGAAAAGATTCTTGTTTTCAGGTGTTTGATGTCCTAATTTATTAAGTGCATTATGAAGTGTTGAAACATGCTTCCCTTTATCAAACAATTGGATGACAGATCCGTTTTTTTCTACTTTACTGAATGCCCTGTTTTTAAAGGGATCATACGTTATTTGGGTAACTTCCGTTTTGGCGAGAGATATTTTGCTGTCCTGATCGGTGATCTGCTCTTGTTGCTCTTTATCCTCTTTATTATTGTTTTTTTGCTTATCGGACCTGCCGGACCTGGGTGCAAATGTTTTTTTGTGTCTGCTCATGATATTGGTTATTAGATGAGTGTTTATTGTGCTGTGCTAAGGGGTTTGTACATATGGGCTGAGACGGGATTGATTTTTTCCGAAAGCTTTTTCGTTTTCTATCATTAGATAAGTGCTTATTAATGAATAGGTAATAGAAGTTTCATTACGGTCATGCAATGCCATAGCAACATTTTTCATAATGTTTCGGATATTGGCACCGGTATAAGCGTATTCTTTGGTTAAATGTTTTAAAAGGTCTTCGCTTTCAAAAGTTATATTCTGGGGTAAATAATGCTCCCAAAGGGCTTTTCTGGTAGTTTCTGTTGGTCGTATTACATTGACAGAAACATCGATACGGCGCTTGAAAGCATCATCCATATTGTTTTCAAAATTGGAAGCCAGAATTGTTAATCCGTCAAATTTTTCTATTCGCTGCAATAAATACGAAACTTCCTGGTTGGCGTAGCGGTCATGAGCATCTTTTACATCAGAACGTTTCCCAAACAAAGCATCAGCTTCGTCAAAAAACAGCATGCAATTTTTACCCTGCAGCCTGTTGAATAACACTTCGAGATTTTTCTCGGTTTCACCAATATATTTGCTCACTACCTGGGAGAGGTCCACATGATACATATCAATACCATATGCATTAGCAAGAATGCCAGCAAGCATTGTTTTTCCCGTTCCCGGTGTGCCGTAGAATAAAGCAATGAAACCGGGTTTAAAGCTATGTTCACTGGTTTTGAAAAAGCCATTTTCCAATGCTTTTATATAATGTCCGATGGGTTTTATCTGTTCCCTCACATTATCTTCCAAAATAATATCTTCCATGGTGAGATCAGATTTGTAAAGCCTCCCGGGAAAGTAAGAACCATGATCCAGTTGAGGTTTTTGACCTGATAAAAAATAATTGAGATAAGCGGTATCCAATTCAATTTTTCCATGAATAAATTCTGCTGAAGAACGGTTGTAAATAATATCATTTTTCAACAGCACACTTCCATTGATGAGTTGTGCACCATACTGTGACCACAGTGATACATCTTTACCTGCCAGCAAGAAAAGCGCAGTTTGGAAAGTTGGTTTAAAGCTGCGACTGATTTTATCATATTCACCACCTGCTTCAATAGCAAATGCATTGCTGCTTTCTTCTATCTGTACAAATGTTTTCAGGATGGACGGATAATGAGCGGAAGCAATCCCCAGCGCTAAGATTATTCTGTCCACAACAGTAAGCTGATGGATGTTTACCGTAACCGAATAAGGAGATTGGTCGTCTGATGTTGGGGGTTCGGGTATTTCATAACCAGCATTTAATTCTGTTTCATCTTCCAGAAATAATTCTTTGCATCGCTTTTCAATAAGGGATTGCAGCCATTTCATTTCTTCATTTAGAGAATGATGATTTACAGTATCGGCTTGAAATAAGGGATTGACTATTTCTGTTTTTTCATTAATTTTTGTTTTTATTAATGATGGGTCTTCATGGTTATTAGGAGATTTCATAAGCTTATTTTGAATTATAGGATTGCAGTAAGGGGATTGCTGATATAAAATCAGCAACTTTAGAGATTGGTAAAACTTAGAGTATTTAGAAAATGTAACCTGTTATTACCAGTTCACAAATATGAATTTTTTCTGCCATGGCAGCTTGACAAGGCCAATGCCCCAGGAAAGCTTTTCCAGAAGAATGTCCTGTGTTTTTCGTTCTACAGTAAGTGTGTAATCAGCGTCAGTGATAACTAATTTCCCTGGTCGTTGGAAAAACTCGTTCTGTAATAATGCAGCAGATGATTTTTTCATGGGAGCCCAGTTGTGCTGCACACTTTCTATAACATTTTTAGCCTGCGTTTTATGCTTGCGTGAAAGCTTAATATGCCTGTTAATCGTTTGATGCATCGGAATATTACATAGGAATTTTTCAAAAATCATGTCATATTCAGGAGCATTTGTTCTTCCGGTTGCGATATAATGCAATAGATGGGCACACAACTCCGGATCCGTGAGCTGCTGAGTTTTTGAGTCAATGAGCTCACAATGTTCAAAGAGGGTTCTGACAAATGGATGGATTAAAATAAGTCCTGCATTCTGAATATAGTGTCCTTCATCCCGGATTGCACTTTCCTGAATTATTTCATTTTTTTCCTGAATGGTTTCTATTGAAGTTCTCACATTTTCAGGCTGATCGGCTGCATTCGTTGTGAGGCTTTCTGAAATTTCGTTTTCTGTAATAAAAGGGAATATCTTAACCAGTGTTTTCCTGTTTTGATGATTGCTTTTTGCTGCTGATAAGCTAATCTGTTTTTTTGTTGAAATTTCTTGTAAAAGATACTCCCTGAGATGGTTATCAGATGTATCCAAATACTCCGATATTACATGAAAGACCAATCGCCATATTGCAAATCTATCTGTATGATCTAGTTTCGATAGATGACGTATTGTATCGCTGTCCAGGTTAATGTTCAATTCATTATTTTTCAAAATTGCCAGGCATAACTGTGCAATTTGTTCATTGGAAAGCTGATTGATTATCCGGTTCCGGACATTTTCTTTTGATAAGGCAGGTATAATGCTTTTTTGAAAATTTCCTGTCGAAATAATGTGATCAAAAACCGTTGATTCCAAAATAGTCATGCTATTGCTCCCCGAATTCCACCAAGGCATAGTTCCTTTTTCTAAAAAATAGATAAAAGCTTTGAGCATCTTTTCCTGATCATCTACAAGATGAGCTTTAGTATTATTTTTTGTTTCCTGGGGGGAAGTTTCAATGGGTTTGGTAATTTCTGACAGTTCTTCTTTAAAGAGTTCGGCTATTTTATCTTTTAACTCAATATTTAATGCGCTGCTTTTTACATCCACATTTAATTCTAAACGCGGAATCTGCAGGGTATGACCGGCTAATTTATATTCTAAAGCCCTGATATGGTTTTCTATTTCCGGAAAAACATCAATAGACAAAAAACTATTAATATCATCTTTTATACTCAATGCTTTTGCTTTGTTGTTCACGGTAATTTCAACAAAAACTTTCTGAATGATATGATCTTGCTTCACATTAAATAGGTTTACATTATAAAATATCGGGAATTGTCAAATAATTTTACTTTTGGTCGAACTCTCCACCCCAGAAACCTGCAGGACAAAGACTAAATCTGGATCTCTGTTTGGCGCTCAATCTGCATCCGCAGCCTCTGACAAATCCATCTTTTGGACCGTCTATTACTTCCAGTGTATCTGGATTGAGCCATTTCATTGCGTTGCAATTATTGCCGTTTTTTAAAGGACATGCATTACAGATTTCTTCCCTTAAAGAGAAAATAGCTTCTTCATTTTGATTGGCCGCACCCAGTTTTGAGCGTAGTTCGTTAAAATGGCCTTCAATGATTTCATTGCGCTTGCTGAAAAGATTTTTAATATTCATAGGATTAAAGTTTTTAAAATTATTGGGTCAAAATTAGAAAGAAGAGGTCCTATTTTGCGAATGATAAGGGCACTCTATTCTGTCTTTGCAGTAAAAGAGAAAATTATTTCCTGCTGATGCAGGTTTATAGTTTTTAGAAATTGTTGGTACAAAAAACCGGATACTCCTAATCAGAAAAGCATATCATTTTTTTGGGAGATTGATATTTTAGACACTCAATAATGAATGGACAATTTTATGTTGAAATACGATGGTTTTTGAAAACAGAATGGTACTCAATTGCCAGATGAAAATTGAGCCATAATTCGGAAAGGGAAATCTAAGGACTAAAATTTAATTTTTCAATATTGTTTTTAATGCGATTATTTTCAACTATTTAACTGCTTTGTTTTTGATTTTTTTCTATAAGAATGAAAATCCTATTTACTGCAAAGACTGTATTGAGGCCTCAAAATATTTGTCTTTTGAGGGGCCGTGATTGTATGTTTGCACCATAATAATTAAGAACAGAAATTATGATTAATAAAGTATTAACAGTTTTAAAAAATCAGCTAAATGCTCCAGATGGTTTATGGGATCCCAATGTTCCTGGCGAAATAGAAATTGCTGTTGTTGATGACATCGCAAAACAGGATGAGAATGCTGAAGGAATTATTAACAAAGTAGTAATCAGTCTGCTCAACATTGAGGAAGAATCAACATTGAAAAACAGATCAAGGTATCAGCAGGTTATGGTAGACAACAATCCAGTCCGATACGATAAGGAAAGTACCCCGGCTTACTTAAACTTGTATGTGATGATTGCTGCCAACAGAAGCACGTACAGCAAATCTTTACTGAGTATTTCAAAAGTTATTGAGGTATTTCAGGCAAAAAATGTTCTGGAATATGTGGATACTAAACCGGAAAATAACTTCAGCTTCAGAATTGAGCTGCACTCTATTCCTTTTGAACAGCTAAGTTACGTCTGGGGATTATTAGGCGGGAAAATAATGCCTTCTGCTTTATATAAAATCAGTGTGATAAAAATTGCGGCTAAGGATGTGGTCCCTGTTACATTAATTAATGAAGTTAATATACAAAGTATTAAAGTTGATTAATTATACAAGCAAAAACTAAAACTAAAAACTAATAACCCTTTAAATTTTTAAACATGTTAAATTCAGCAACACCAGGTGTTTCTGTTGAAGAAATTACAAAACTTCCATACTCAGTTGCCTATATAGATACCGCTATGCCAGCGTTTATTGGGTATACTGAATTCCTTCCTGCCGGATATAATGAGCCCTTCAGAATTAGTTCTCTTTTAGAATATGAACAATATTTTGGAAAAGCAAAAAAAGAAAATATCCAGTTAAAAGATGTAGAAGGCCAGGGAACAACTATTGTGGCACCTCAGGTACAGTTTTTAATGTACTATTCACTGCAGATGTATTTTGCCAATGGCGGCGGACCATGTTATATCATCTCCGTAGGGGATTATACCTCAGCAGAGGTACAATTATCCTCATTGGAAGCAGGGCTCAATAAAATTGATCATAAAAATATTAAAGAACCGGTTCTGATTATTTTCCCTGATGCTATTTCGTTAACCAATGAATCTGAGTTTTATAGCATCTATAACCAGGCCATTGATAAAGCTAAAGATGAGACGAAAAACAGATTTGTTATACTGGACACTTATTACGGTAATTCCGTTACCAGGTCAAACAATCTTACTACTATTGAAGCTTTTAGAAATAATATAAACCCAACCAATCACGGGGCAGCTTACTTTCCTCACTTAAAAACTATTTTGAATTATACTTTTGATGAAACTCAAACTCCTATAATACATACCGGTTTACAAAAGGCCGGACAGGACAGTGCTCTTTTCTATGCAGGTGAGACCGCTGCTTTAGATGAATTAAAAAGTATGGCAAGCGCTGAGATTTCAACCGGATCTGCCGATGCTTACGTCCTTGCTGATTTATTAGATCAGGCTATTGCGATAGCAGAAGAAGTGAATGAAAATGCTGATGCAGGTGATAAAAAGAATGCTTTAACAGCAGCAATTGCTGAGGCAAAAATTGTGTTGGAAGCTATATATGACGGAATAATAGATGATTTTATGGTCCCAGATAATTCAGATGAAAACACACCTGATTTCACTGGAGAGTTTACGGCATTAAAAACTGCAATTCTCGAGGTAAAAGACGAAAAAGGAGATGCAGACGGAATAACGCTTAAAAATTTAGAATCCTCTAATTCTGCACTATATAATCAGGTAAAAAAAGAAATACAGTCATTAAAAGTTGTTTTACCACCATCATCAGCCATAGCAGGAGCATACGGTAGAATAGACAGTATAAGAGGGGTGTGGAAAGCTCCGGCAAATGTCAATATCAGCAATGTCCTTGCTCCGACAGAAAAAATTTCCGATCACGAACAAGCTGCTTTAAATATAGATCCTTTCGGAAAATCTATCAATGCGATCAGAACTTTTACAGGAAAAGGAACCCTGATCTGGGGAGCCAGAACCCTTGAAGGGAAAGATAAAAATAGTGAAGGGAAAGATAACGAATGGAAATATATACATGTACGCCGCTATCATAATATGATCAGACAGGCGATAACAGAAGCACTTGATAAGTTTATTAATGAGCCTAATATTCCCCACACATGGTTACGGGCAAAAACAATGTTGGAAAACTTTCTTAACCAGCAATGGATGGAAGGTGCGTTGGCAGGCAGCACTCCGAAAGAAGCTTACGAAGTTACAGTTAAGGGAGTAGAAGGCACTACTATTATGAATGTTGATCTCAAAATAGCATTAGTGCGTCCTGCAGAGTTTATTGTGCTCAAGTTCTCACACAAATTGCAACAGTTCTAAACCATAAAATCAATAAATCAATCACGAATAAATACCCGAAGTTCTTCTTCGAGGAATAATTAATATTAACGTAAAATTTTTAAAAAATGAATTACAAAACCCCTGGAGTTTACGTGGAGGAACAAGGAAAATTTCCCCCTTCCGTAGCGCAAGTTGAAACGGCTATCCCTGCTTTTATTGGGTATACAGCGGATGGACCGAAAAATAAACCAACGAGAATTGCTTCGATGTTGGAGTATGAACAACTTTTTGGAAAAGCAAATCCGGAAATCTTCGCTGTAGCTTTCAAAGATGGTGTTGCAACAGCCACACAACCTAAAATAAGCGATTTTAAAATGTATTATGCTATGCAAATGTATTTTGCGAATGGCGGTGGAGCTTGCTATATTGTTTCGGTTGGAGGTTACAATGATGAGGTAACTGTTGGAACTTCTACAACAGAAGCCGGAACTTTATTATATGGTCTTGAATTACTAAAAAAAGAAGACGAACCTACTCTTATCGTTTTCCCGGATCTTCAAGGTTTGGTTGCCACTGCTGCTGAAGTTATCGCGGCAGACGATGCTTTACAAGCTTCCATGGATAATAGGAATGTAGCTGTTGCTGCTGAAGCTGCTGCTAAAGCCGTTTCAAATGCTGTTGACGGTGCTGATGTAGCTGCTGCTGTAGCTGCTGCCGTTGCTAAAGCTGCTGATTATGAAGTTACCAATCCTGGAAATCTTAGCGAAGTTGCTGCTGTTAAAGCTGCTCAAGATGTTGTAGCCGCGGTTAAAGTAACCGCTGCTGTTGCCAATGCTACTGTTCCTGCTGTTAAAGCTGCTGCTAAAGTTGTTGCAGATGCTTATAATGAAGATCTTGCTACTACTAACATTATTTCTGGTTTTGCTTCTGAAAATGCTGATAATGTTTCTGATGCTAACATAGATTCTTTTATTACTGAGGCCTATTCTGTATACAATAGTGCTTTGAATCAAGCAGAATCTATGAAAGACAGATTCGTTATCATGGATGTTCTTGGCAATGATACTATTTTTAGAAAAGAAGTAAAAGCTAAAGGTTTAAAGTATGGAGCGGCTTATTATCCAAAATTAAAAACGGTTTTGAGTTATGATTTTAATGAAGCTAATGTTTTAGTTACGGGTGCAGCTGGTATTAAAAATTTAGCAGAATTAAAATTAAAAAATTCAGAATTATATAACCAGGCTAAAACAGCAATTGAGTCTCAACAGGTGGTATTGGCACCGTCATCGGCTATTGCCGGAGTTTACGCCAAAGTAGACAGTACTTCCGGAGTATGGAAATCACCAGCTAATTTAGGACTTAGCCTGGTAGATGTACCGGCAGTAAAAATCTCCAATAAAGAACAGGAGCTGCTTAATGTAGATGCTACATCAGGAAAATCAATCAATGCGATCAGAACTTTTGCAGGAAAAGGAACATTGGTTTGGGGCGCAAGAACATTAGACGGAAACAGTAACGAATGGAGATACGTATCTGTACGCCGTTTCTTCAACATGGTAGAAGAATCTGTGAAGAAAGCTACAGAACGTTTTGTCTTTGAACCGAATACAGCCAATACATGGATCCGTGTACAGGCAATGATCGAAAATTATCTTGATCAGCAGTGGAGAGACGGTGCATTAGCAGGAAGCAAGCCGGAAGAAGCTTATTATGTAAGCGTTGGTTTAGACAAAACAATGTCGGCTCAGGATATCCTAGAAGGAAGAATGAATATCGAGATCGGTATGGCTGCAGTACGTCCTGCTGAATTTATCGTACTACGTTTTTCACACAAATTACAGGAAGCATAAAATCAATTAAATAACAATAAAATTAAAAATAAATTATGAGTACATATCCATTAGTAAAGTTTGCCTTTGAAGTAGATTGGGGCGGAACAAAAGTAGGTTTTCAGGAAGTCAGCGGATTAAATGTTGAAGCAGCTTTAATTGAGTACAGACACGGTGCGAGCCCTGATTTTAGCAAGATTAAAATGCCTGGAATGAAAAGTTTCAGTAACATCACTTTAAAAAGAGGAACTTTTAAAACAGATAACGAATATTTCGACTGGTTCCAGAGTATTCAGCTAAGCACAGTAGAGCGCAGATCTATTACGATCTCCCTTTTAGATGAAACAGGAGCGCCTGCAGTAACCTGGAAAGTGAAAAATGCATTCCCGCTTAAATTACAATCAACAGATCTGAAAGCTGAAGGTAATGAGGTAGCTATCGAAACCTTAGAAATTGCACACGAAGGATTAACTATTGAAAATAACTAACATTAACTTTAAAATTTAAAAAAAATGAATTACAAAACACCTGGAGTTTACGTAGAGGAAATTGCGAAATTCCCACCATCTGTAGCACAAGTAGAAACAGCTATTCCTGCTTTTATCGGGCACACGGATAAAGGACCAAGAAATGAACCGACAAGAATTTCTTCTATGTTGGAATACGAAACGATTTTCGGAGGAGCAAAAGATGAAAAAACAGCGTTCTCTGTTACGATTGAAGATACTGTTGTAACTGCAAAAGTAGACAATACAAAGCTAAGTCCTTATAAAATGCATTATGCTATGCAAATGTATTTTGCTAATGGCGGCGGGCCATGTTATATTGTTTCAGTAGCTGATTATGATAAAGCTCCTGCATTAGGAACAGAAACAGTTGCCGGCGGTTTATGGTTCGGATTAAAATCACTGGAAAAAGAAGATGAGCCAACACTTATTGTTTTCCCGGATGCTGAAGTTTTAGGAGCAGATGCTTACAAATTATACAATAAAGCTTTGGATCAGGCAGAAGATTTGAAAGACAGATTCGTTATTATGGATGTTTTTGCAGATGCAGATGCTTTCAGAGCAGGAGTAAATGCTACAGGTTTAAAATATGGAGCAGCTTATTATCCAAAATTAGAAACCGTGTTAAGCTATAGCTTTGATGATAAAGATGTTAAAATTGATAGCTATAAAGAATTAAATGCAGCAGGAGTCCTTGTAGATGTTACAATGCCTCAAAATGAAAACAACCTAGCATGGTTGAAATCAAAAAGTTCAGCGCTGTATAACCAGGCTAAAAAAGAAATTGAATCTAAAAGAGTAGTATTGGCTCCATCATCGTCAATTGCCGGAATTTATGCCAAAGTGGACAGTACTTCCGGAGTATGGAAAGCACCAGCCAATTTAGCAATCAGCAATGTACTGGCACCTGTTGTAAAAATTTCTAATGAAACGCAAGACGGTCTTAACGTAGATGCGGTAGCAGGAAAATCAATCAACGCGATCAGAACTTTTACAGGAAAAGGAACATTGGTTTGGGGTGCAAGAACCTTAGACGGAAACAGTAACGAGTGGAGATATGTACCTGTACGTCGTTTCTTCAACATGGTAGAAGAATCTGTGAAGAAAGCTACAGAACGTTTCGTTTTTGAACCGAATACTGCCAATACATGGGTTCGTGTACAGGCAATGATCGAAAATTTCCTTGACCAGCAGTGGAGAGACGGTGCATTAGCAGGAAGCAAGCCAGAAGAAGCTTATTACGTAAGCGTTGGTTTGCACAAGACAATGTCTGCTCAGGATATTTTAGAAGGAAGAATGATTATTGAAGTCGGTATGGCTGCAGTACGTCCTGCTGAATTTATCGTACTACGTTTTTCACACAAATTACAGGAAGCATAAGCTAAATTAAATAACAACTAAAAAATAAATACATTATGAGTACATATCCATTAGTAAAGTTTGCCTTTGAAGTAGATTGGGGCGGAACAAAAGTAGGTTTTCAGGAAGTCAGCGGATTAAATGTTGAAGCAGCTTTAATTGAGTACAGACACGGTGCAAGTCCTGATTTTAGTAAGATTAAAATGCCTGGAATGAAAAGTTTCAGTAACATTACTTTAAAAAGAGGAACTTTCAAAACAGATAACGAGTATTTCGACTGGTTCCAGAGTATTCAGCTAAGCACAGTAGAGCGCAGATCTATTACCATCTCTCTTTTAGATGAAACAGGAGCACCTGCCGTAACCTGGAAAGTGAAAAATGCATTCCCTCTTAAATTACAGTCAACAGATCTGAAAGCTGAAGGTAATGAGGTAGCTATTGAAACGCTTGAAATTGCACACGAAGGATTAACTATTGAAAATAACTAATCATGGCAGTTTTATATCCTCCAACCAGTTTCTCTTTTATTGTTAACGGGATTTCAACAACAGAGGGTATTGACTCCAGATTTCAATCTATATCTGGTTTATCAACAGAAATTGGAACTGAAGAATATGCCGAAGGAGGCGAAAACAGGTTTACACACCAGCTTCCTTTGAGACCCAAATATCCTAATCTGGTTCTTAAACGTGGGTTAATCGTAAGTTCCGGATTGATAAGCTGGTGCAGAAATGCGATGGAAAACTTCCAGTTTGAACCCAGAGACCTGATCATTACTCTTTCAGGAGGAATTCAGTCTACAGCACCCTTAATGGTTTGGAATGTAGTGGGAGCATACCCAGTAAGATGGGAAGTGTCAGAATTCAACGCAGAAGAAAGCAAACTTGCTATTGAAACAATAGAACTGAAATATAGATATTTCACAATACCCTCATCGTTAGCAAGCTTAGGCTTGTAATTTCTAAATCAAATCTAAGCACCTGAACGTGTGTTAGTTTAAAGATAACTTTTACCCAAATCTTTTTTCATAAAAAATAACAGATTGGTCTACAACAGAGACTGAACACACCCTTCATGTGCTTGGATTTTTAAAAATAAACATGTTAAATCATTGGTTATTAGTGTTTTGAATATTAATGATCGATTAAAAAACAAACGAAATGCCAATAGAAATAAAAGAGCTTCACATTAAAATAAATGTGGACGAAAAAGCTACAGCTACCACAACTGCCGCATCGGTAGATGAAGCACTGCTTATGCGTGCGATCAGTGAAAGTGTGGAGCAGGCCGCAAAGATAGAACAACGTAAAAAAGAAAGATAATGAGAGGAGCAATTCAAAAACTGACAATCGGAACATACGAAAACTCTGATTATGATAAAAGAATTCAGAGCGGTGCTTTTAAAGCTTTTATCAATCCTACAGGTTTTTCTATGACCTATAAAACGAAATATAATAAAGACCAGGCAGATGGTAATTCTAAACCTAATTTAGGATATACCTCATCAGCATCACCTGATTTACAATTAGAATTTCTATTTGATGGGACAGGAGTTACGGAAGCGAATTCCGGTATCAAACTGATCAACAAAATTAGAGGAAAATCATTTGCGAAAACGGCCGTAACAAAACAAATTGAAGATTTTTATAAGGCGACAGGTGAGCTTGAAGGCTCTATTCATAAACCCTATAATGTTATCCTTAATTGGGGAAGTTTTGAATTTAAAGGAGTGCTTTCTGAATTAACTTTAGAATATAAGCTATTTGATAACGAAGGCCAGCCTCTAAGAGCTATAGGAAAGGCAACATTCAGTGAATCAACAAGTCCGAAACTTGCCGGTAAAATTGAAGATAAACAATCACCGGATCTTACCCACAAAAGAACAGTACAGGCCGGTGATACACTGCCATTAATAACAGAAAGAATTTACGGAGATTCCAAATACTATCTGGAGGTAGCTAAAGTGAATAACCTTATCAATTTCAGACAGTTAAAACCAGGTCAGGAATTATTCTTTCCGCCATTAGAAAAAGTTTCATAATATGAATAATAGCGGATACATACAAACAGCAAAAAATCCAGATTTAGTCACCCATAAGGTCATGTCTGGAGGAACAGAACTGCCGGGGAAGTACGGGGTGAAAAGCATTGTCGTGGAAAAAGAAGTCAATAGAATTCCTTATGCCCGCATTGTTATTTTAGACGGAAGTGTACCGGAGCAGGATTTCAAGCTCAGTAATGAAGATCTGTTAATTCCCGGAAAAGAAATTGAGATTACCGCCGGATACCATTCTGAAGAGGAAACCATTTTTAAAGGAGTTGTGGTAAAGCACAACATAAAAATCAGAAACGGTTCTTCTTACCTCATCATAGAATGCAGAGATAAGGCTGTAAAAATGACCTTAGGAAGAAAAAGTAAGTACTTCTACGAAAGCACAGACAGTGATGTCATGGAGGAACTCATCAGTAATAACGGGCTTACTGCCGATGTGGAAACTACTTCAAATTCACATAAGGAATTGGTACAGTACCAGGCTTCTGATTGGGATTTTATGCTAACCAGAGCGCAGGCAAACGGTAAACTTTGCTTCGTTGAAGATGGAACTATCAAAATTACTAAACCTGATTTTAGTGATGAAGCTGTAGAAACAGTGGTTTACGGATCTTCTGTACATGAATTTGACGGAGAAATTGATGCCAGAGACCAGTTCAGTAAAATTACCGCCAAAACATGGAGTTATACAGATCAGGAACTAACAGAAGTGGAAGCGAAGGATCCGGCGATTAAGCTCAATGGAAACCTTTCATCAGGTGATTTGGCAGATGTCTTCGGAATTGAAGATCTGCAGCTGAAGCATGGTGGAAACCTTACTCAAAGTGAGCTTCAGGAATGGAGTGATGCCAAAGCAACTTTCCAGCAACTGGCCAAAACAAGAGGAAGAGTACGATTTCAGGGAATCCCGGCTGCCAAACCAGGAGTTTCATTAACACTGCAAGGAGTAGGAAACCGATTCAACGGGAAAATATACGTAACCGGTGTCCGTCATGAAATTGCCGAAGGAAATTGGTTGGTGGACGCTCAATTCGGACTTTCTCCAACATGGTTCTCAGAAACCTATGATGTAAGTGAAAAGCCAGGCGCAGGAATTATGCCTGCCATAAGCGGATTGCATGTAGGGGTAGTATCACAACTGGAATCTGATCCTGACGGAGAAGACAGAATTCTGGTACAGATTCCTATCATTAACAGCGAGGAAGAAGGAATCTGGGCACGTATTGCCACTCTTGATGCGGGTGAAAACAGAGGATCATTCTTCAGACCCGAAATCGGAGATGAGGTGATCATCGGATTTATTAATGATGATCCCAATGACGCCGTTGTGCTTGGAATGCTGAACAGCAGTGCAAAACCAGCTCCTCTTGTAGCTTCTGATGATAATCACGAAAAAGGATTTGTTACCCGAAGCGAAATGAAAATGATTTTTAATGACGACAAAATTTCGTACACACTGGAAACACCAAAAGGGAAAAAAGTGATTGTAGACGAAGATGCCGATGTCATTACAATAAAAGATGAGCATTCTAATACTCTTACCCTGAATAAAGACGGTATCAGTATGGAAAGCGGAAAAGACATTAAGATCAAAGCAAAAGGAGACATTAATATGGAAGGAACCAATATCAATGTAAAAGCAAGTGCTCAATTCAAAGCAGAAGGCAGTTCCGGCTCAGAGCTTAAATCAGGAGCAGTAACAGTGGTAAAAGGATCACAGGTAAAAATTAATTAATCATGAAACCGGCAGCAAGAATTACAGATATGCATACCTGTCCTATGGTAACAGGAAATGTTCCCCATGTAGGAGGCCCTATAATGCCGGCAGGAGAACCCACCGTGCTTATCGGCGGAATGCCTGCAGCAAGGCAAGGAGATAAAGCAGTATGTACCGGGCCACCGGACACCATTGCATCAGGCTCTTCCAGTGTTTTAATCGGTGGGAAACCTGCCGCAAGAATGGGCGATTCTACCGCTCATGGAGGAGTGATAACCGCAGGGGAAGCTACTGTTTTAATAGGCGGATGATATTGAAGGAAGCTTTTAACACAATCATAAGCTACCCTATAAATAAAACCTGACTAAAACTAAAAATGTAAAACATCAATAACAAAACGGTTAGAATAACCAAAACTCTATGCCACAGATGCAGGATGTGAACATTCAATATAACAAATTAACGTATGAAAATAAATACAGATTTTTTAGGAACAGGCTGGAGTTTTCCGCCTGAGTTTAACGAAACTGAAGGAAAACTGGCCATGACCACAGATGTGGAAGACATCAATAACAGTCTTAAGATTTTATTGTCAACGCGCCCCGGTGAACGTGTCATGTTCCCCAACTACGGGTGTGACCTGCAGGATATGCTCTTTAAACCACTGGACTTAACGCTGATTACCCAAATGAAAGGAATCGTGGAGCGTGCTATTTTATATCATGAACCCAGAATCAATATTCTAAGTATTGAAATTGATACCCAGGATGAGCTTCAGGGAGAAGTTTTGATACAGGTTGACTACGAAGTAAGAAATACTAATACAAGAAGCAATATGGTTTTCCCTTTTTACAAAGGAGAAGCTACCGAAATATAATGAATTACGGGATGTCTGTAGCCATTTTGAATACTACCAAACACTACAATAAGTATTGCATCTGACCATAGAAAGATAAATATAAACAAATGAAAAAAACAGATACATTTTCACATTATCGTGAAGGAAAATCACAAATGCAGCGCTTTTTAGCAGAATTAGATCCTGGGAATCTTGAGTTACACGATTTCGATTTGTTTGACTGGCTATTATTCGCCAACAATTTTGCAAGTCATGTAAACTATTTTCACAAAGATGATCATACAGCACCAAAAGGAAAATGGGGAAACTTCTTCCTGGGTGATGATGCCAATGCGATCCCACGTAGAGAAAGCGTTGAGTATAAAAGTATGAAAAAACAGGTTACAGATCTTATGTCCCAGTTTGAACAGGATAGCAGCCTTACGCCTCACCTGACATTATTTGTATGCTTTTTAAAATTATTGGATTTCTCAAAAAAAGCCTTCAATAATCTGACGAAAAGACACCTGGATTTCTATTATAACGAAATTCTTCAGATTCAGAAAAATGATGCCAGATCAGACAAAGTCTATGTGATCTTTGAACTCGCCAAAAAAGCGATTCAGGAAAAAATTCCGGCCGGTACATTGCTGGATGGAAATAAAGACGTTAATGGCAAAAAAAGAATCTATAAAACAGGTGATGAAATTATTGCCAATCAGGCAAAAGTAGTGGAGATCAAAAGTTTCTTAAATGATGCTGAAAAGAGAGAACTGAAAATGGCTCCGGTGGCTAACTCTGTTGACGGTTTGGGAGATAAATTACCGGAAGATGGTAATTATTGGTGGCCGTTTGGATATAATTCCGATGAAACCAATTCAAATAAATCTATTTATAAAGAGCTTCCAAATGCTAAACTTGGCTTTTCAATTGCCTCCTCGCTATTTGATTTAAAAGAAGGAGAACGTACAATCACCCTTAAGATTGATTTTAATAAAAATTCAACCCAGAAATTACAAAATCTTTCAAAAACAGATATTAAAAATAATATCAAAGTGCTTTGCAGCGGGGAGAAAGAATGGTTGTCAGGTGCTGGTTTGACGTGTATTAAAAACGAAGAAGAAAGATTAGAGCTTTCTATTACATTACCTAAAGAGTTCCCGGCAGTTGTAAAATACAATAAAGAAGTGCTGGCAGAAACATTTCAAACCAGTTTCCCTGTTGTAAGACTGATGATTGAAGGAGAAGAATATTACGACATGTATGAAGCTCTTTCAGAAAAACTGATAAAAAATATAGAAATAGCAGTTGATGTAAAAGGAGTAAAATCTATTCAGATAGAAAATGACAACGGGGCATTAAATTCAGAAAAGCCTTACTATCCTTTCACCGCACAACCTGTTAAAGGATCTAATTTCTATATCAGATGTCCTGAAATGTTCTCCAAAAAATGGCAGAATGCAGACATTACGATCAACTGGAAGAATGCTCCGGACTCTATAAAAGATTTATACAGCGGATATGTTATTCAGCCTAATCAAAATATAAGTCTAAGCGATTTTGAGGGCTTAAAAAACTCCTCAATCGTAGGTTCTGATGGTTATTTCAAGGCAGATGTTGCATTGCTGGATAAGGAAATCTGGTACGAAAAGGCCAATGATATTGATGTGTTCAGTAAAGAAAAAGATGCTTATAAAATCCGGTTTTCTGTAAATAATGCAAGTAATAAGGCCGGAACAAGTGAGACGATCAGGGTAACACTTAATCAGTCGTCATTACAGGATGTGTATCCTAAACTGTATACATTGGCATTATCAAGTAACCCGACTTTTAAAAAACTTATTCCCAACGAACCGTATATTCCTTTTGCTGAAGATATAGAGCTGAATTACAGCGCAAAAGAAAATGCATATTCGTACTTAGAAAGAAAATCTGCCGGAGAAGCTTCAAAAAATAACGAAGTGCAGCTGTATCATGAAGATGCATTCGGACAATATGAAAAAGAAGTTGAAACCAAAAGTATTGTACCGGTGCACCAAAATGGAGGCGAATTGTACATCGGCCTGGAAGCAATGCCTCAGACCACAGTTTCACTATTAATTCAAATGCTGGAGGGAAGTGAAAATCCTTTAGTGGATACCTTCCTGGAAAAAGAATTTATAGAATGGCATATCCTTTCAGGCAATACATGGATGAGTTTGTCGGATTATATGCTGCAGAACGATACCAGAAAGTTCCTGGAATCAGGGATTGTCAAGTTCAAAGTGCCTAAAGATATTAACAAAAGCCATACAAGATTTACCGACGGATTAGTCTGGATCAGGGCAAAATCACAAAGAAGCTATGATGCAGTATGTAAAATTCAGGGAATCTATACACAGGCTGTTTTAGCAACATTCCAGAATCAGGATAATGATCTTTCTCATCTCAATAATGGGTTGGAAGCAAAAACCATTGCCAAGCTGATCTCCAGAGTTCCTCAGGTAAAATCTGTCAGCCAGCCTTATAACTCGTTTGACGGGAAATACAAAGAAGCAGATACCGAGTTTTACAGACGTGTGAGCGAAAGATTAAGACACAAGCACAGAGCTATTACACAATGGGATTATGAACATTTGGTATTACAGGAATTCCCGGAAGTTTTTAAGGTAAAATGTTTAAATCATACTTCCGAAACATCCTATATGGCTCCGGGCCATGTAACCCTGATGGTAGTTCCGAACATTAAAAATAAAAATGCTTTTGACGTCTATCAGCCCAGAGTAAGCAGAGCCTCTTTGAATAAAATTCAAAATTATGTAAATGAATTGAATACAATGCATGTTACCGCTCAGGTGATTAATCCCAATTATAAAGAAGCAAAAGTAGAAACAAAGGTCAGGTTCTTTGAGCAGTATGACGAAACATTTTACATCAAACAGCTGGACGAAGATATTAAAAAATACATATCGCCATGGGCTTTTACAGACTCTGAAAATATTGATTTTAATGTAGAGTTGAATGTTAATCAGTTGGTTAACTATCTGGAGCAGCTGTATTATGTAGACTACATTGATGATATTAAAATACTGGTGAACAATGTCCCGCAAAGGAAATCTTTAATCGAAGTGGATCCAAAATCAATTCTGGTATCTGCCAAGCAGCACAATGTTACTATTACAGAACAGGTATGTATTTAATAATAAATAAGAAGAAACATAATCATGTCAGAAAATAAACATATTAGTATATCAAAAAATATAGAAACCGGGGATCAGACAGATTTTCATTTTCTACGCAAAACAGGGATTGAATACATAGAAAAGTTAGGAGGAAAACTCTGGACCGATTATAATTCTCATGATCCTGGGATCACCACTTTGGAAGTTCTAAGCTATGCCATCACGGACCTTGGGATGAGGATGAACCTGAACATGGAAGATATCTTAGCATCTGATGATTTAAAAACAGACATTCATACTCAGTTTTTAAACGCTGCAGAAATTTTACCGTCAAGACCTTTAAACGAGCTGGACTACAGGAAGCTGTTTATAGATGTCAACATGGCAGGAAGTCTTAAAAGACCGATCCGTAACTGCTGGTTAGTTCCTAAAAATGAAAAATTATACGTTGATTGTAAAACCGGGGATTTAGACTTTAAGCCTATCGGAGACAAGACACAAAGCTTTAATGTAAAAGGAATATATGACCTTTATGTAGATTATGCTGAAGATATTGATAAAGATGGAATCGGATGTGAAAAATCTAATGTTAATATCAAAATATTAAACAGTTACCACGCTAACAGAAGCCTGTGTGAAGATCTGGCAGAAATTAAAGAAGTTGAAATCCAGAAAGTGGCCGTATGTGCCCGCATTGGACTTGTCAGCAAAGCAGATGAAGAACTCGTACACGCTAAAGTAATCAGAGCCATCAATAATTATCTGTCTCCGGAGGTACATTTTTATTCATTGAAACAGATGCTTGATAAAGGTCTTACGACAGATCAGATCTTTGAGGGACCTCTTTTGGATAACGGCTTTATTGATACGGAAGAGCTTAAAAACAGCCAGTTAAGAACAGAAGTTCGTCTTTCTGATATCATCAGTGAGATCATGAAGATTGAAGGGGTTAAAGAAATTCACGACGTTTCTATTGCAGGTTGTGATAATATCATCAAACAAAATAACGATTGGCTGATCTGTATTGAAAAGGGCAGAAAACCGGAACTGTGTGAGCTGAGCTCATTCAGCTACAGTAAAGGATCTCTTCCGTTAAATATCGATGATAAAAAAGTTCAGGATTACCTGGAGACTCTTAAGAGAGAAGAAGAAGTGCTTAGAGATGATGCAAGACAAAATAAAGAATTGACATTACCTCAGGGAACTTCATATGATATTGCGAACTACGCTACTATTCTGAATGAATTCCCGGATACCTATGGAGTAGGAGAATCAGGAATTATAGGAAATCAATCCCCGGAAAGAGAAGCTTTGGCCAAACAAATGAAAGGGTATTTGCTGTTTTTTGATCAAATCCTTGCCGGATATTTCAAACATCTTGAAAAAATAAAAGAAGTATTAAGCATCAATGGGAAGTTAAAAAGAACCTTTTTTACACAGACTCTTAAAAATATTAAAGGTTTTGATGAACTGGTTTCTGAATATAATACAGAAAATGATGATCAGCTTACAGACTCATTGTATAAAGAGCTGGATAACAGTGTGGAACGCCGAAATGAGGTGTTGGACCATCTGATCTCCCGTTTTGCTGAAACATTCAGTGACTATACTTTCTTAATGAAATCACTGTATGGAAAATCTACCGATGAAATTGTCTTAAGGAACAAAGAAAACTTCTTAAAAGAGTATTCATCATTAAGTAAAGACAGAGGATTAGGTTATAATTATACCCTGATCGGAGATTCTGATCTGTGGAATACCAGTAATATTTCCGGTGTTCAGAAAAGAATTGCCCGTTTGCTGGGAATTAAAGATTATACCCAGAGAAATTTATCCCAATCACCGGTATCCATCATTGAAACAATAGACAATGCCGGTAAAAAAACGTATACCTGGAAAATAAAAGATACCGGCAACAATATTGTCTTATCCTCTGTAAACAGCTACACGACTGAGCACATTGCAATCAAAAACCTGAATGAAGCCATTTATCAAACCATTCAGATTGATCAGGAAGATCTTGAAAATGCATTAGCCAGACTGGATGAGAGCAAGCCGGAAGAAACATTGGAAAAACTGAAAAATTGTGAAGAGGATTACTGTATAATTGGAAATATAAAAATCCGTGTTTCATTAGGAGGCAACTATTATTTTGAAATTCTGGATGACCAGAAAAATGTTATTGCTGTTCACAAAAAGACCAATCCTTACTCAGAATTGAAAGACCTGAAAAAAGGAATTGAAGAGACGATCAGCTATTTCAAATACGAATTTACAGAAGAAGGCATTTTCCTTGTTGAGCATTTATTATTAAAGCCCACTACCAAGGATTATAAACTCATGGGAGGTATTGGATGTATGTCTGTTGGAGGTACTTTCAGAATCATGTATGACCTGGAAGAAGAAAATCCCACAACAGATCCGATAGAATATTCGGAAGCCTTTATGTCTTCCTGTGAAGAAGGTTGCGAAGCAGATGTGTTTGACCCTTATTCTTACAGGGTAAGTGTTGTCCTTCCCGGTTTTGCGTATCGTTTTCAGGATCCTGATTTCAGACGCTATGCAGAAACCGTTATCAGGCAGGAAATTCCGGCTCATATTTTAGCCAAAATCTGCTGGGTGGGAGATCGTTTGAGTGAAAAACAAACTGCTCAGAACGATTTGGCTGAATTTGAAACAGCATTTAAAAAATATCTTTCAGATAAGTCAAGAAACAATATCCTGAATCTCGGAAACAGCATTACGGATTTATTGACCGCTCTTAGTCATTTGAACAATATCTATCGACCGGGAAGGCTTTTAGACTGCGATGCCAATGATAGTGACATTCTGGACGGAAAAATCATATTAGGACAATCCAACTTATCAAAAAAAATTGAAAAATAATGAATACTAAATTAGACAATGTAACAACCCAATATAGAAAGTTCAACGACAATCAGGCGTTAACAGAAGGGCAATTAAACGAATTTATAGATTATTTTGAAGATCAGGACAGACTATCAAGAACTCGTCTGAGCGGTGTAGGAATTGTGTGCGGTTTTCAATCAGAATATGTGGAACTTGAAATCTCACCTGCTTTAGCAGAAAAATCCTCTGGAGATAGAGATCTTGAGATTCCCTTTGATACGATTGCAATTACACAAGGAGCCGGTGTTACTACCGATGGAGACTTAATAACACTGCGCCAGGCGGGAAGCAAAAATTCAGAAGCTACCATTGACTTCAAGGCTAAAAATTACAGATACTACAGAAATTATGTTGATGTCGTAGGATATGAACATTTTCGTATCGGAGGGCAGCAAATCCCTCTTTTAGAATTATTTACAACACAGGAGTACACAAAGCTGGTAGACGGAGGTGCTAATGCCGGAGATTTTAAGCCGGTAATAGACATTCGTAGTTCATTGAGCAATAAAGTTGTAATTCTGTATTTAGAAAGTTATTCCAATGATGAGAATCCTTGTCAGGATGCTGATTGTGACAATAACGGAGCTGAGCAGGTTTCTAATCTTAAAGTGCTTTTGGCAGATACAGCATCCGTTTCAGAGCTTATTGAGAAAGGTGATGCAAAGGATACGATCTATAAACAACATAATTTTTATGAAAAGCTTTTTGACAGCTTACCGAACATAGAAGCCAAAAGAGTTATTCTGGATACACTTGTAAAAACAGCACCACAGCTAAAAACAAAATTTCAGGGTGCCATCAGTACTGTTGCAGAATTAAGTGATGGCTTTACTTCCATTGCAGGAACTTTTAATGTAAACATGAATCTGGGAGGACAGACGCTCTTTGATAAATTGAATCCTTTACTGTCAGGTACTTCTCCGGGCTTGGAAGATTACCAGTACCGATATGATTTACTAAAGGATCTGATTGATACCTATAATGAAATAAAAGGTCTGATCCTGCATCTGAATGCTGAATGCTGCCCGGATATTGCTTCATTCCCTAAACACCTGATGTTGGGAAATGTTGGAGCAAAGCAGGAATTAGGAGGATATACCCCTTTACGCCACGGTTTCTATAATTCACCGGTTACTACCAGTGATGACGAGAATTATGAAAGAGTGGTAATGCTTGCCAACCGTTTTGTGCAGAAAGTTAATGGATTTCAATCCTATATCGGACGCATTAAAATTACTCCTTCAAATCTGAATGTAAGATTGGGTAATAAAGCAATTCCATATTATTATAATGTAGATAAATCCCTATTGGCTCAATGGAACTTTGAAAAAACAAAAACCGATAGGGCCGCTTACAATTTAAGCTATCACACAGCCAATTTGGCAGGAGAAGACTTTATTCAGAATCCACTGAATTATAACATTGACAATAATGACTTCTATAGAATTGAAGGTCATCTTGGAATGCCTTATAAAACAGCATTGCAAAATATCAATGATCTTAAAACACAATACGGATTAGCTTTTGATGTCATTGCACTCGTTCTGAATAAAGGTGAAAAACCTGGTGGTGAACCGCCAATCAGGGAAAAAACAGTATCTATAGAAGAATTGAGAAAGCAATTGACATCCATTTCCAGTGATGTCAGCAACAGGGCTTTCAATTCACAGAATACTTTGCTGAACATCTCTAAGCTGGATGCACAGTTAAGATTGCTGAATCAGGCTGAATTCTCAAAAGAAGGATCATCTGAAGGAATTACCGTTGTAAAACAAGATCCTAAAAAAGACGATGTTGTAAGTGAGCTTTTAAGCGAATTTTTAGAAAGAAAATCAGGCTTGGAACATGTAGCCGGTGTAGAACCGGGTGGAACTTTTGCTTTGATTTATAATTCGGAAACTGAAAATCAGGTTCTTGCAGACTTTTCATTGCCATACCTGTGCTGTTCTAAAAAGGATCCTGCATTCTTATCGTTACCGAAAAACAAACTGTGTCAGAAAGATGATCCGATTGCCATGACGATTGTTCCGGCAGATGGACAGGTAAAAGCATTTGTGAATGGTGCTCAGATTCCTGCCGTTACACAATCCGGAGGTCAAAGCGTCTTCGATCCTGCATTGGTTAACGCAGCTTATTTTGGACAAACCATTACGTTTACTGTGAATGATGATCCAGTGGAAGCACAGATGATTGTGTATGCACAGCCAAACGTATCGGTTACTACAGGTACTGTGAGCTATGATGCTCCTACGATGGACGAAAATGCAAACAATCCGGATGCTACGGTTGAATTTAATGTTACCGGTGACTTTACAGGTCTTACATTTACCTGGAATTTTGATGATAATACTCCAATCGTACATAACGAGGCACCTGCTAACAAAAAACTCCATGTGTATAAGCTTGTTGCAGGACAGGAAAAAACCTTTAATCCAACACTTACAGTAACTAATGCTAATGGATGTAGTAATGTGTACAGATTAGCGCCGCTAAAATTAAAAGGTCAGTCTACGATTGCATGTTTAAGTGGAATGAGAGTGGTTATTCAGTACAGAGACGATGTAGACCAGGGCCACGTTTGTAATGATGCTACTTTCAACTTAAAAGGAAATGATATTGTAATAGGAGGGGTCAATCCATACCCTGGCTTTATTGGAAATATACATTTAAGTAATACAGGAGGTAATCAGGATAGAGGTAACCATAAACCAGGTACTCCTGCGCTGAGCAGATATAATGAAATTATCATTACTCAGGCTGAAGCTAAGCAAATGGCATCACAATCATTTGATGGTTTTGTAGAGTTTTCTCTTGAATGTGCTTTACCTGTTAATAACAGACCACCTACTGGTTGCCACCAGGATGTTGCTTATACGGAAATCTACTTAGCAAACGCTACAGTTCCTATTTATAAAGGATATCCAAACGGAAATTTCCTAAAAATAAACCCTTGTACAGGAGTGACAAAATAATAGTCAGATAATAACTTCATAGACAATTCAACCTGTCTATGAAGTTTATTAAAAGACCTTAATAAATCATTAAAAATGAACAATAATGAATAATCAATTAAGTAATATAACAGTTCAGTATCGAAAGTTCAGTAAAGGACAGTATCTGGAGGATCCTGATCAGTTCAATGAGTTTCTGGACTCCTTCGAAGATCAGGACCGTTTGTCCAGAGTATTGCTGCAGGGGGTAGGTGTTGTATGTGGTCTCAAGCCAAAACTTATTTATAAAAACAGACTGTTAGACAGCATAGGGCTTTCCCAGGGAGCCGCCATTACAACCGACGGAGATTTACTGACACTGAGTAATACCAGCAAGACGAGTGAAGATTTGTACATGAGCGATCTGAAGACGGTTGATCTGGAAAATAAAAACTTTACCCATTTTAAAGCATATGATAATTTTAAGATAAAATATCCGGCATTTTACGAAGGGACTGAGCAGATTGAACTATGGGAACTGGCGACAGCTCAGGAAGCAAAGTCTGATTTTCAGCCTGTTAATAATCTTACAAATTTAGAAGACAAATACTTACTGCTGTATTTGGAAGATTATGAAAAAGAAGTGAAACCTTGTAGAGGTGTTGATTGTGATAACCATGGAATACAGCAGATTAGAAACCTTAAAGTATTAGTTACTACAGCGAGTGGCATCACTCATATTCTTGGGGAAGATGGTTTTTCCCTGCCTGATCCTGTAACGGGTGAGGTTAAACCCAAAAGAAAAGACCGTCTTCAGCCTCATCCTTTGTTTATAGAGGATATCATGGAGCCTGTAAAACAAAACCGGATTATTTTAGAGCGTTTTGTTTCAGAAAACAGGCTGAATGTCTCTGATTTAAAAAATGCGTATATCAAGGCGGTAGAGAAAGCTGATTATGGGAAGAGTGTTTTTGAAAAAACAGCAGCAATTGCCAAAATTTTAGGCGTTTCAAGTGCCAGCTATGACGTGTTCAAAGCATCAATAGACAGAGTTGTTAATCAGGAAACAGGCTTTCAGTATACTTACGATGTGATAAAGGATTTGATGGACACCTATTCTGAAATTGTAGAATTACTTCCTAAAGCATTTACTAAATGTTTCCCGGATTTTGCATCTTTTCCTAAACATATTATGCTTGGAAAATTAATATCGGATACCCAATTGGATTCTTCAAGACATCAGTTTTATAATTCTCCTGCTTTAGATGATGAAAAAGCAACTCAAAAAGTTAAAACCCTAATCAAGCGTTTTAATCAGCAAGTGGGAAATTTTGATCCTGATACTATTATTAAAAATAAAGAACGGGTTAAAATTACTTCTTCGCAAAAATTAAATCCTCTGGGCAATAAGGCAGTTCCTTTTTACTATCATGTTACAGAAGAGTTTTTAAAAACATGGAATTTTGATAGAACAAGCAATCGGTCATCCGGCAATAATCTGACATTTGATACTGATTGGGTGTTAATAGGAAACTCCGAACAAGTAAGTCCTTTAAATCTCAATATAGATAACTATTCGTTTTATAATATTGAAGGTCATCAGGGAATGGATTATCAAGTTGCTTTTGAACAGATAAAGGAAATCAAGGATAAGCAGCAGCTGGGATTTGATATTATGCTCTTGTCTTTGGAAGAATTAAAAGGAAATAAAGATCTGACAAAAGCTTATTTCAATGAATACGTAGAAAAGAACTCAGGATTAGAGCATAAAAGAGGCGTTGAAAGAAAAGGTACTTTTATTATGGTATATGATTCCATAAAAAATCCAAAAGTTATTGCAGATTTTTCACTTCCATACATCTGTTGTACTCCAAAAGCGATCATCAAATTGAGTTTGCCAACTTCTGTTATCTGTGCTGAATCCAGCCCTATACCTTTTACAGTATCCCCTATGAATGGAGTGATCAAAGCAAGTGTTGGTAATGGCGTGAAAATCATCAATGGGCAATATGTCTTTGACCCGAAGGCTGTGGAAGAACAGTTCTACGGCCAGGAAATTACCTTTACTGTGAATGGGAAAGCTACAGATTGCAGCATTAAGGTGATTTCAGAACCGGATGTAAAAATAGAAGTCGTTGAACCTGTCATTTATCCTGGAGGAGATTCAACAGCAACAATAGTAAACGTTAAAGTTTCCGGGACCAATTTTGCAGATTATGATTACAGCTGGGATTTCCTGGGTAATGACGTTTGGGTTCCGATAAAGCCAGATGCAAATGGATTTGTGAGCTATAAGTACCTCAATCTGGATTTGAAAAATATTCCGGTAATAAGAGTAAAAGTGGACGGCAGCGGCTGTATTCAGGACGTTATCATAAGAGACTGGTACGACGCTCCGGTTCGGTTAAGTTTAGCAACAGATATTATTTGTTCTGCTTCCGATTCTATACCTTTTATTGACCTGTTCCCTACAGATGGGTTTGTGAAAGCAAGTGCTGGTGCTGAAGCCAGTGTTGTGTCCGGCAATGGCAGCTATTCCTTCAATCCCAATGCAGTGAATTCTGCTTTATATGGTCAATACATTACTTTTACTGTAAACGATAAACCAACGAACTGCCGTATTAAGGTTATTCCACCGCCTAAAGTTAACATTAATTATACTGTTGATTACCCAGCTAACGGTTCAACAGAAACAACAATAAACATTGACGTTTCCGGACCATATTTTACAGAATATATGTACGAATGGGATTTCCTGGGTACCGGACAGTTTACTCCGCCAAAACCTATAAACGGTAAGATAAGTTATAAATATTCTAATCTGGATCCGAAAAATATTCCGGTGATAGGAGTGAAGGTGACTGGAGGAGGATGCTCTCAATACACGGCTATAAGAGACTGGTATGATGCTCCGGTTCAATTAAGTCTGCCGGTGAATACTATTTGTTCTGAATCCGGGGCTATACCATTTAACGTAGTACCCAGCAATGGAGTTGTAGCAGCTAGTACTGGTGCTGAATCCAGTGTTATATCCGGTGCCGGAGGATATTCCTTCAATCCGAACCTGTTGAATCCTGCATTACACGGTCAGGTAATTACCTTTACTGTAAACGGAAAACAAACCAACTGCAGTATTAGGGTTATTACGACACCGAAGGTTGGGATATCTGTTAAATCTGTTGATTATCCGGCTGGTAATTCAAATGAAACAAAAGTAAACTTTGTCGTTTCAGGGCCAGGCTTTACAAACTATACTTATAGTGTAGATGGCAATCCGCTTTCTCAACCGGATGCTAATGGAAATATGAGTTATACATTGATGAATGTAGATCCAAAAAATACCCCGGCGATCAATGTGAAGGTGAGTAACGGAGAGTGTACCCAAACCATTACGATAAGAGACTGGTATGTTGCGATCAAAAAGATAGACTTATCAGGTAGTGTAAACTGCTGTCCTGCCACTCTGCCAATTATTAATGCTGATGCCGGAGCGAAAGATCTGAGGTTTTCTTTAAAACTGGGGAGATTTGGACTAAAAGGATCAGGTGATGGAGCGCCGGTACTTCTCTACTTCTGGAGCAAACTGGAAGGCCCGAATGTGAGGCTTATTAATGACACTGCTAATGGAGAACTGATCGTTGAAGATTTAATTGCTGGTAACTATAAATTCCAACTTCTGGTTAAGGATGCTAATAGTGATGCGTTTAGTATTGATACAACAACCGTAACGGTGTATTGAGATTAAACCTAATCTGATATCATGGGGTGTTTTTTTCTTTAGAATGATTTCAGCACCCCTTAGATATTGAATAAAATATAATATTAACAATAAAAACATAATATAATGGCAGCAGCAAAATGTGATGTTTCATTCAAAATAGGATATGAATCTTCATTGCCACTAACGGAGGCGACTGTGACTTATTTAAATCCGCCGGGACCTACCCATGATATAAAACAATTGCTTGCAACTGGTGATACAATAAAGCTTAATGATATTCAAAATGATATTCAAACTCCGGGTACATATGAATTGGAAGTGAAACTGGCTGTAGGTGGAATTGTTACTAAGAGAGAATTTTTCCTGAACGTTGGGAGATGCAACACATCTTCTACTTGTTATGTTCCTAAGATTTATGATATAAAAGTGCTGGATGACGGCCAGATTGTAATGAACTATTGGGTTGATGATACCTCCAATCTTGCAACATTGGAATATCAGATCGCAAGAGACCCTGGTTTTACAGACATTATTTATTCAAAGGTGGGCTTTAGTGATACTTCATATACCCAATTTGAAAATATTGATATGAAGAATGGGAAAATTCCTGATAATACTAAGTTATACATAAGAATAAGAAAGTATTGTAAGCCAGATGGAATTTCTGAGTGGTCAGATGTTGTTCAGTTTGATTCTAAAGAATGGAGTGGTGCAGTAGAAGCCTATTGCTTGTCTGGTGTAGATGACCTGAACCCAGATTCTATTTGTAATGGGACAGACCCTGCCTGGAAGACGAAAGTAATTTTGAAACCCTCTTCAGCAGATATAGGAACTTTGATTTACCTGACTAATGGTATGCTTGCAACACCTACAAACATAAAAGAATTTGAACCAAATGCACCCGAAAGCTTCAAAAGAAGTGGGATCAGATGGATAAGATTCCTAAGTTCAGATCTTAACCCAAGTGTCATTTATCGGGTAGATCCGGAAAAGGCTACAATAATAAGTATTGAAGACAAAGTGAGCTGTTAGAATATCTTATGATGATGCTCTGAAATGCCCCGATAAAATCCTCAAGAAATTGAGGATTTTATTCACTCAGGCAGTTATCTTCTATTGTTTTTACGTCTGGTACTTATAATATTGAAAAGTTTCGCAACATCCTTCAGATGGATCTCGAAGTCTTCATAATATTCATTCAGGGAATGAAGAGTGATAAGGCCTTTCTCGACATCGTGGTTAACGATTCGTTTTACTAAAATTCCTTTTTCTTTGTGAACGATTACAAAATCCCACTTATCATAGTGCAGCTTACTCATCCAGTAATCCTGTCTGATGTTTCTGCATAGGATAATGTCACCTTCCAGATAACTTTCATACGATCCGTTATCCATACTGTCTCCTTTCACTTCAAAACACATGTATTCACCTCTGTGCTCTACATCGTCCGTAAAAGGAATAGTGGGTAAGCTTTCTATATATTCTTCATCAGCAAAATTACTCAGATAACCGGCTTGTGCATATTGATTTGCTAAGGGAACGTGCATGATCTTTAAATCTGAAAAAACAACCGGAGACGCGCTGTCATCATTAAGTTCCTGTTGCTTTAACAGTAAATTGGTGACGAAGTAAGCCGTTGTTTCCGGTATTTTTCGTTCGCCTTTTTCCCAATACTGCACGGCCCTGGTGCCCACTCCTATAGATTTTGCTATATCAGCCTGCTTCATGTTTAGTTTCTTTCTGATTTCCTTGAATTCTAAATAGTTCATTTTGATATGTTTATAGTTATTTGTAAAAAAAAATGAACAAAATGTTCGTTTTTATTTTTAAAAACGAACAATGTTCGTATATTTGTTTCATCATTATGATAGAACAATACAAATGTACAAAATTATATTTAGAATTTAATATTTTTTTAATATTTAAAAACGACATTTTTGAATGTAATTACCTGTAATTAAAAAAGTTAAAAAATATTTTGCACGTAATGAATTCAAAATATGAATATTTTCCTCTTTTATTTTATTTCGGCGTTAATTGGAATGAGGAAAATTTTAAACAATCTATAAAGTGTAAAAATTGCGTTTTTCATATTGCTTTATTTGATTTTTGTTCGTTTGTTTATTGTTCTGTTAATGATAAAAATGCGTTTATTCTTGATTGATGCCTGAATAAAGCAATCATTTTACTCTTTGTTTTCCTGAAAATAAAAAACAAACCTAAAATGTAGAAGAACATTACTGTTCAACATATAAAATATCGATTAATTATAGTTGTCAGTAAAGTAGCTATTACATCCTGAGTAACAAATGAAATTTAAAATAAAGAAGTCAGGGTAAAATAAATACCCGGTACCGGCTTCTGAAAAACAAAATTAATTGAATTAGAGATCTTTTTAAAAGGCGGAATGTTCGTCTTTAGGGATTCTTATGACTTTATGAAACGATCAACAGGTAAGAGAAGGAAGCCTGTCTGATTCAAAAAAAACTTTTAAACCAAAAAACTTTTAACCATAGAATTATGAAACGTAGTAAAGAATTAGTCGAAAAAAGAAAAGATTTTGTCATTGATTATGTAAAACGTAATCAGGATAAACAGATGAAAGTGATTGTTAATGAGCTGATGGAAATGTTGTTTTTGTCTGAAAGAACAATATATAACATCATTCTTCAGCCATAACGTATGATCACGGAAGAAAGCTCAGTCCTTACCATATTAATATAATGTTGTAATGTGAATATCAGTAAGATAATGTTTGTAGATAGTGTGTATTCATAATTCATGTCTTGAAATTATTCATTCTAAAAAGATAAAAAAGGATTCCAGGTTATTGCGAAATCCTCAACAGCCATACATCAGATTAAAAGGCTGCTCTGATATCTTTCTCAAATTAAATTATAGGTAAAAAATAGTAAGGTGAAAAACGGTTTTTGCTTATTAGTTCTGTTGTTTTAAATGAAACATGAATTGTAAAAAGGAACCGTGTGACCTTACTGTATTGGAAGATAAATCAATTTAAAAAACTAAAAAAGCAATTATTCATTTAATAAAATTCTAGTAGCCATGAAAAAGAAAGAAAAGAAAAAAAAGAAAAAAGATAAAGAAAAACTGAAAAAGCCAGGCAGAGATATCAGTGATATTCTTGATGAGTTAGCGTATGCGGATGAGAGTGAAAACATCCGGAAAATCAGAAAATTTTTAGATGACATGTACATCCTTTCACAGGAATAAGTGAACATCTGAAAGTTGTTGAAAAATTAAAATTTTAATAAATAATATATAGAAAATAATGACTTTGGATAGTATAAAAGCCCTTTTGATCGGAACTGCAATAGCATTTTCAGGAGGATTATTAAGGGTACTGGTCTCCATACAAAATAAAGAGAAAAAACAGCCCTGGGAGCACTTTATCACATTGGTGATAGTGGTGATCGTAGGTTTTACAATGAGCTATTTAATGAACAGAGCTGAGTTGCATGACAAATGGTATTCAACAGGGATATTATTTGTGCTTGGCTACGGTTATGATAAATTCCTGAAAATGATCACTACAAATCTCCCAAACTGGATTGATAAAGCTGTGAATCTTTTTATTGAAAACCGATATGGAGTGAAGACAGACAGACAGTCTGATGAAGAAGAAAAGAAAGGTGATATGAATTAAGAGAGAATCAATGGTGTGAAAATCTATCAAATGACTTGTAGGTATACTTAAGCATTACAATAGAAAAGAAAGTGAAAAACTTTTTACTGCCATTACTGAATAGATCACTCCAAAAGAGCGATTGTAAGAACTTAAAAAACCAGAAAATTCAAAAACAAGAGAACAAACAAGGAAATGGTTCAGTGTTGCCTGTTTCTCAAAGTCAAATACCATTTCTATTTACTTACATTCTTAAAGAATCTACCTCACATGGTTATGATTTTTCTAACCCGGCAGGCACCCTATAAAGCATAACAGTTTGGTTGTGCTTTATAGGTCTTTTAAACAATATGAAATTAAAAAAACTAAGTCAATGAAAGCAGCAAAACCTGTAGAAATAGACAATAAGGCCCATAAAAACCAGAGCAAAAAGCAAAAGCCGAAAGATCGGGTGGTTGTACCTCTGTCTGAGGTGCAAGTGGCCAATGTACAGACACAAAAGGCAGGAGATTCATCCGTTAAAAATGGATCATCAAATCCCAACGATAACTTGCTTAGTCTCAATGGCACTATTGCGGGTGTTCATGATTCACGAGATATTTATGGACAGGGATCAGAAAAAAATTATGGAAAACTCCAGGAAAGTCTGGCAAAAACCGGCGATATCAATCATCCGGACACCAAGAATATTGAAAAAGGCTATATGGCCACTTTGAATGACAATCAAATACAAGATTATCATAACATCAAATCGGGAACTTATCTACCTAAAACAGTACAAGAACAAGCTGTAGTGTATCAGGAAAGCAAGAGCATTCAGGAAGCAAAACCGGATACAAAGACGGCAGGAAAAGCCGTTTCCAAGAAACCGGAAGTTGCTGCTGTAGAAAAACCACAGTCAGTCACTGCAGATAAAACGGTGGCGGCTGATACGGAAACTAAAACCTCTGCAAATGCCACAGACAATCCTGGATTTATAGAATTGAGCGGAAGGATCAGTACCACAGCTAAGTTACAGAAACAACACGAACCATCAAGCAAAGCGACCAATGATGCACAAGCTGCGGCACCATCGCCTGCCAACGAACGTCAGAGTATGGCGCAAGCAAGCCAAGTGAACACCATGGATGAACAAAAACCTGGGCTGTTCAAGAAAGAAGATTTTAAAGCTTTGCTAAGTGAAAAAATACATAACATCAAGCTTCCGAAAAATGAAGAGCAGGCAGATGAGTTTGAGAAACATAATAATATACAGGAAGTCAATCAAAAGGCAGTAGGTGATGTTAAAAAAGAGAAGAATGTAGCCTCTAATGATATTGCTTCTGCAACAGCTGCACAACCTAATACTGCCGCACAACCTGTTCGTGCCGTTGCAAAAATGCCAACACAAAATGTAGGGAATGCTCCGGGTACGCCAAATGCAGCGAAAGCGATGCCGGTTAAAAGAAATGCAGCAAGCGTAGAACAGCCTATTAAGGAGCAAACGGCAAGTATCGACAGTGAAATGAAAGCGAATGGAGTCACCGATACGATGTTGGCAAAATCTAATGAGCCTACGTTTACAGATGCTTTGGCCCAAAAGAACAAAGCCAAAACCCAAAGTGTTGCAGCAACTCAACAGTTCAGAACCAACGAAAATAAAGAGCTGTCTAAAACCCGTAACGAAGCCCAAACCCAAACGGCACATCATATTAGTGGCATGCATGGTGCGAGAAAAGGTGGACTAGGTAATGTACATGGTGAACAAAAGCAAACCTCAGGCAAAGACAGCCAAAAACGAAAAGAAATAGCCGATCATATTAATGGTATTTACCTTACATCCAAAACTGATGTGGATGGTATTTTAAATAATCTGGACAAATCGGTGGCCGAAAAATTTGATAATGGCAGCAAAGAAGCTAAAAAAGCATTTGAAGCCCATGTCGATAAAGAAATGAAGGCTTATAAAAAGAAACGTTATGGGGATGCCTATGTAAAATACGGAGCTTTAGTGGCAGCAGGGAAATGGTTATGGGACAAAGCTACAGGCTTACCTAAAGAGGTCAACAAATTTTTTGACAGTGGTAAGGACTTGTACATTAAAGTCATGGATAAATTTATTGACCAAATCGCAACCCATGTTACTACGCAGCTTAATGCTGCTAAAACCAGAATTGCTAAAGGCAAAAAAGAGGTACAGACTTATGTCAACAGTTTATCGCCAAGTTTAAGAAAAATTGGAAAAGATGCTATTGCAGAAATCCAAAGCAAATTCAATGCATTGGAAGACAGCGTAAATAGCAAAAAGGATGCATTAATTGATGTGTTGGCTAAAAAATATGCAGATAATATAACAAGTATTGATGCCAGAATTGCAGACTTAAAAACACAAAATAGCGGCTGGGTGAATCAGGCTCTTGATGCTCTTAGAACCAGTGTGTTTGCCATTATTATTGAAATTAAAAATACGCTTACCAATTTATTGTCCGGTGTTATGAATGCCATTCAGGCGATTATCATGGATCCGATAGGGTTTTTCAAAAATCTTATTGCCGGAGTTTCGCAAGGATTTACTAACTTCGGAACTAACATTTGGAATCACCTTAAAACTGGTTTCTTCGGATGGCTGACCGGAGCGATGAAAGGAATTTCTTTAACGATGCCGGAAGATGTATTCTCTCTGAAAGGAGTTTTCTCCATTACCACGCAGGTGCTTGGTTTAACGTGGAGCGGAATCAGAGCGATTGGATCCAAAGTAATAGGTGAACCTGTAATGAAAGTCCTTGAGACTGCTTCTGAAAAAGGTCTTGAAATAGTAAAGATCGTCCGTAAAGAAGGTGCTGCCGGACTTTGGGGATATCTGAAAGATCAGTTTGCTGACCTTAAAGCGACCGTAATGGATGCTATTATGGACATTATCCAGACTCAGGTGATTCAAGCTGGTATTAAATGGGTGATGGGATTGCTTACTCCGGTAGGTGCATTTATAAAAGCAGCAATGGCCATTATAGATGTGGTGAAGTTTTTTGTCCAGCGTGCAGCACAAATTATGGAACTGGTAAAAGCCTTTACCGATAGTATAAAAGCAATTGCCAGCGGAAATGTAGGTGCCGTGGCCAAATCGATAGAAAATGCATTGGGAAGAGCTGTTCCTGTACTGATTGGCTTTTTAGCTTCATTACTAGGAATTGGAGGGTTAGCAGATAAAGTATTGGGTGTTATCCGAAAAATACGCCAGCGTATTGAAAATGCAATTGTTAAGTTCTGGAACTTTGTGAAAGGGAAGGCTAAAGGATTGCTTGGGAAGATTGGTGTTGGAGGTAAGAAAGATAAGAAGGAGAAAAAAGGAGAAGATCTGCGTACTACTGAAGAAAAGAAAAGGGATTTACATGAAGGGGTAAAAGATGGTACCCAACTATTAAAAGATGATAACTTAACTCTAAAAGAGAAGGAGAAACACTTAAAAATCATAAAGCAGACCTATGAGCTAAAAGAACTTAAAATTGTTGCCAATAAAGTTGAAAGAGACAAAATAGCTGTGCATATCCACGGTGAAGTAAATCCTATACTAGACGGAGTTGTAGTTAATTTTAAGGGTGATCAGCCATTAACTCCTGATGAAAAAAATAGATTGGTTAAGTTACCAGGTGGTATAGAAAAATTAAATGATATAATAAGTGATGAGAATAGCGGTAAATTAGATCAAGCTCAAAAACAATATGCAGAAGTAAGAACTGCCTTAGATGCAGAAGATCGTAAACAAAAAAATATTATAATAGAATTGAAGTTATATGATACTCCTGATCCTTCTACAAGAACTTTGATGGGAGCAGTAGATGTCTTAACCGATGATGAATTTATTGAGGTAAAAGGAGGTAAATTTTCTAATGCTAAAAAGCTTGCAGATCAAAAACAATTTACTAAATATCAGAATATTTTCAAAGGTACGAAGGTTTTCTATGATGAATCTGGTAATGAATTTATCCCTCCTACAAAGTGGGTTTACCAGTTTAAAGAAAAAAATGTTGATCCTAGGTTAAAAAAATGGTTACTAGATAAAGGAGTAACGGAAGTACGAGAAGGTAAATAATAAAAAATAAAAAATGAGCTATTTTAACGGTACACTAATATTATTAAAAGAGAAAAAAGATCCAAAATTATTTATGTTGGACTTTAATGAAAATCTAAAATCTATAGATGTCTTATTTCAAAAAAGTGATTATGAAATAATCGTTTTTAATGATAGCAGAAATGAGGAGGAAAAAGAACCAATTGAACTAAATAAATCAATGACAGATGACTATATTATAGATTTGGTTTGCTCTTGGAAAGGGTTGGGTTTACTTACGTATAGACATCCAGATTTTGAATTTGAGTTGTGGATTAATTACTTAACATGGGATGATAAATATATTAACGCTATTAAAGTTTCCTTTGCTCGAAAAGATACTATGTTTGAAGACAATAGGCATGAAAAGCTTATATCTAAGATGTCTGAATTTGTTGACTATGAATATGTTGTTGGGGATATTAATGAGGAATCTAAGAACTATATAAGTATGGAAGAAAGTTTAGATAAGATAAAAGAACATATTTTAGAAAGTTCTTTTGAAATAGATAGTAGAAACTGGTAAATAAGAAATGAAATAACAGATTCCCCTGTTACCGCACGAATCTTTTCGTGCGGTTTTTATTTTCAATCATTTAACTACAAGTTTTTATCTTTATAAAAGAATAATCAATACTTTTGAATACATCAAATAAACTAAAATTAATAACTCACTAAAATCTTAAATATGAAAAAAATACTATTCTTTTGTTCCCTGCTCTTCTGTCTTTCCGTAGGTGCTCAAACTATAGAATCCGGAAGCCACAGTACCACGGGTTATATAAAAAATGACGGAACCATAGAAAACAGCAGTCATTCCACTGTTGGATACATTAAAAGTGATGGGACTATCGAAAATAAAAGCCGAAGCACTATTGGCTACATTAAAAGTGACGGGACTATAGAAAATAAGAGCCACTCTACAGTGGGCTATGTGAAAGAAGACGGGACCGTAGAAAACAGCAGTCATTCCACTATTGGGTACATCAAAGATGATGGAACGGTTGAAAATAGCAGTCACAGTACTATAGGGTATGCAAAAGGAGTCAAAAAAGAATGGGCGGCGGTAGTGTATTTCTTTTTTAAGCTTGATTGATTATCATTTCTGCGGAAATAAACAAACTTAAAGCATATAAGCTGAAAAAGGCTCGGATTTTATAATCTGAGCCTTTTTTATTATAAATACAGACCAGGTTTTATTAAATGAAAATGCAGATCTGGTTATTTTACTTATTCGGAAAAGATAGGCTACTGCAACTACAGAATAGCGGGGCCAAAAAACTTTCACAGAAACAAAAAAAGTATGAATTTTGGGCAATGAAACTTAAGAAGTCATCATCCGGTTTCTTACAAGTAAACGTTACTGCACCTACAGCGTAACGAGGCTAAAATCCTTTTCCAGGGATAAAAAAGGATGAATTCAGAACTTTAAAACATAACATAAATAATCATTGAAACCAAAGTGTAATTATGCTAAGAAGCATAAGTTATAAAAAAAAGTATTATGGAGGAAAATAAACTAACAACCAGAGACCAGTTAAAAATCTATTTTGAAACAGGGAAATACCCTACAGAAAGCCAGTTTGCGGATTTAATAGATTCTTTAAGGCTTAGAGAAGATGTCTTTACCAAAAGAGAACTGGCCATTTTTGCCAATAATTTAGCAGCTATTGACAACTTATACGTTAATTTTTTAGCAAATAATGTCGGAAATCTAAAATTTTCAATAGTGGTAAGCACGAATGATGAACCGGATCAGGTGATCTCATCTACTGATTTCAGAGGCTTTTTAGATAAACGTTATATTATAGGCAGTGCACCGTATACGATAAAAGTAAAAGAGATCTTAGAAGGTGATTTGGGAGAAATGGAATATTATAATCTGGCTTATCAATTAAATCAGACCTATACCATTTACAGATTATTCGGAAATAATCTGAATACAGTTTCTGCTGGTTTTGATTTTGGAAAGGTGGAAAGTATCGGCTTACCCATACAAATCACAAAAGGAGGCTATGGAAAAAAAGTAAACATTTTAAACACTAATGTTAAGTTCGTTAATAAAACGGAAGTACCTATCCAATATAGAATAGAAGCCGTTGGATGGGGTGATCGGTATAGAGCTGAAGATACCATTACTGATCATTATGATCTGGGAGATTATTTGACCTTCTTTTATAAAGCAGACCTTACAAAAATCAATCAACACATAAAGTGTGAAGTTTATAATGCCGACAATGATACCCTTTTGACAACAGGTTATTTATCAGCGGGACAAAACCAGAATTCTGTGAATGGCGGTCAGATCAATGAAGTCAGAAATGTAAGAATCGAATGCAGCTATTATGAGAATGTAGAATAAGAAAACCTAAAAAACAAATAACTGCAACTACAGACAAGCGGGGGCAAAAAATTTTTACAAGAATAAAAAAGTGATTAATTTTAAACTGTCATCACAACATAAATAGTAATTACTATTTGGTAACAAAGCAAGTCGGGAATTAATCCGTTATATTCTCATTACTAAAAATACAACCTCAATCGGTTAAGATACTCTGCAGTGGTAATCTTTTTCCACTGGAATTTCATCCGGCAATAAGAATGAAGGGTTGTTATATCTATTTTTTTTAAAGCAAATAATAAATTCTGTGAAAGCGGAAGATGGAATTGTATTGCAAAAAATGAAGAAATATGAGCCATAAAATTCAGGTGTAATGGTTTGTTTATGAGTAAAATGTAAGTTGCTGCAACTACAGGATAGAGAGGCCGGAAAACTTTTATAAGAACAAAAAAAGAATCAATTTTGAACTGTACATCGTAACTGATAATCAGCTCCGGAAAACGGATGTATCAAGAATATAAGCAAATAAAGAAAACTAAAATACCATGGAAGAAAACAATACATTAACCCTAAGAGAGGAGCTGAAAACCTATTTTGAAACCGGTAAATACCCTACAGAAAGCCAGTTTGGAAGATTCATAGATAATTATCTTCATTTAAATGAGCTTAATTTTGGCCTCGATATAAAGGCATCAGCAGAATGGACTGCGAAATACTACCATTTCTATCGGGCCGGAAACATTGAAAAATCAGGACGGGGACATATCAACCTTGAAGCTGAATATGGAAGTGAACCACAGCCGATAGAGAATTACGCACATGCTTTCAGCAGAAGTGTAAGCTATAAATATTTAAAGGTAAAATTATCGAACGATTTAGATATCGATAAATACAAACCTAAGATTATCATCAAGCGTTACAAACAGAAAAAAAAGATCAAGGCTGGATTCAAAGATGCAGGTTTTTATAAAGAACAGCTGCTCGATGCACAATCCTTAGGCAGAATGTCAGAATATCCTGTAACATCTAAAGAAATGATCCTGGATATCAATCCAATTCATTATTTTAAACCTGGATCAGAGGTCAATGAATTTTATCCATCGGGGACACTTACCAGACCGGGCTCATTCAGACATACAGTTCATCATAGAAAACCATTTTCTCTTATTCAGATGCTTTTGGAGATTGACATCAACGGAAGAAAATATACATCGCATCCCGTTACGATAAAAATTATTTTAGGACGGGACTTTAACGATTTGGTTAATTATATTATTGATTAATCACAAACATACCTCAATCGGAGAGATTCTCATTGACAGGACACCTCTTAGCGCCTGGAATCCCGGAATTTTCTGATGTGTAAGCATTAGAATCTCCTCCCGGAAGCAGAATGACAGGTCTTCGGATCTAACGTTTTCTTTCAGACGCAGATTGATTCTTTAAAAAAGCAGGACTCCAATGACGGAGCGACTTTCCAAAGGCAGCTGTTTCGGCAGTTGTGGAGAGACGTTCGAATGTGAGCTACTTTCCGGTTGAGGTTTCTTTAAGCAAACTACCAAATATAATGTAACCATCCTTGAGATGTGTTGCCCACTATTTAAAAACATATAAAACATACAACATACCTCAATCAGAGAGATTCTCATTGGCAGGACACCTCTTAGCGCCTGGAATCCCGGAATTTTCTGATGTGAAAACATTAGAATCTCCTCCCGGAAGCAGAATGACAGGTCTTCGGATCTGCAGTTTCTTTCAGACGCAGATTGATTCTTTAAAAAAGCAGGACTCCAATGACGGAGCGACTTTCCACAGACAGCTGTTTCGGCAGTTGTGGAGAGACACTCAAATGTGAGCTACTTTCCGGTTGGGGTTTCTTAAAATCACCACAAGGTAGGTGGAAGCATCTTAAAAATAAAAAGAAGCAGTACACCAGATCTTAAAAAGCATAAAAACCAATGGAGTCAGAACAATTACAAAAATTATTTACTCATTTAGAAAAGGTTATTACATGGCGTATAAACAATCCGTCAGAGGATTTTAATGTAGGAGCCCCTGAATTTAATACCAGTAACCATGAAAACTTTCAATTAGGAGATTTTATTTCAGGGAAAGAGCTTGCCCATCAGGAAGTTGTGATTCTTTTAATGGCCTTATTACCACGTTTGGATCCATCATTGCTGAAACGCATTTATTTGGAGTTCCCGGGTAGTGCGCTGTTTGATTTCTGTTCAACCAACGATAGTGGCAGGCTCTTTTATCCTACAATTCATGCTGCTCAATACATTTTAGGAGGAGAAAGTATTTCAGAACGATTAAAAGCACTGGATTATTTCGGTCCGAAGTCGGTTTTGAGTAAAGAAGAACTCATTGTTTTTTCAGGCTCAGCTCAGGAGAATGCGTCAATGAACAGTCAGATAAGTGTGCATGAAGAAGCCTTTAATAAGATCATTTTTGGCCTGGAATTATTACCGAAAATGAGCAATGATTTTCCGGCAGAACGAATACAAACCCATCGGTCATGGACAGATTTAATACTTCCTCAAACTACGCTGGATGAACTTAAGTGTATTGAGAACTGGTACAATAGCAGCCGGATTCTTATGGAAGACTGGGACATGCAGACAAAACTTAAACCAGGGTTCAGGGTATTGTTTCATGGAGAACCGGGAACAGGAAAAACGCTTGCGGCCAGTCTTTTAGGAAAATACACCCAACGCCCTGTTTTCAGAGTAGATGTTTCTATGCTGGTCTCAAAGTACATTGGAGAAACAGAAAAACAATTATCTAAACTGTTCGATAAAGCAGAAAATAAGAACTGGATTTTATTTTTTGATGAAGCAGACGCCATTTTCGGAAAACGAACCTCTGTAAAAGATGCTCATGACAAATATGCCAACCAGGAAGTTTCTTATTTGCTGCAAAGGATAGAAACATTTTCAGGGCTTATTATTCTGGCATCCAACTTTAAAAATAATATGGATAAAGCCTTTACGCGACGCTTTCATAGCTGCATACAATTCAATAATCCAAAGCATGAAGAGCGTCTGCGTATCTGGCAGCAAAACATACCGGAACAATTACAGCTTGAAGATATTGATCTGGAACAAATTGCCCGACACTATGAATTAACCGGTTCTAATATTATGAATATCATACAGGATGTGAGTTTAAAAACAATTGCATTAAAAGAACCAGGTTACAAAGTAAGTGTAGACATGTTATTAGACAGCATCAAAAAGGAGTATGTAAAAGAAGATAAAATATTTATGTAAGAATTTGAATTTCAATCAGATTTCCTGGAATTGAAATCAAAGCGATAAACCTGTTCAATTTTTAAAAACTAAAACTAATGAAAGCAAAAATTCTGCTATTAATCATATTGAGCAGCTTTATGTTGGGCTGCCGAAGCAAACACAAAATCACAACCACATACAAAGAGAATACAAAAGAAACAGAAAAAGTGAAAGTTGATTCTTCAAGCTTACAAAGTTCACAATCAACTCAAAATAAATCAGCTGATGTAACTCTGAAGGAAGAGACCAATCAAATATCCGGAGATCTGTTGATTAAAGGGAAATCTGATGCATCTAATCCCTTTGTTTTTCATAATGTGATAGGGCGTGATACCATTCAGAGTATTTCCATCATGGGAACTGCAGAATATTCCATCAATAACCATTATGCAAAGGTTAATCATGAAAAAGCAGAAGTTAAAAAAGAGGAATCCACCCATGTTATTTACGATTTAAATCAGAAAGCGAGTTCAAAAGAAACCATCAGAGAAGTGGCTTCAAAAGTCTCCGAAGAAACAAAAAATATTCAATCAAACGGATTTGAAATCGTAGCCTGGATTTTCATTACGATCCTTGGAATCACTTTAATACTCATCTTTTTCACTTATAAATATTTTAAGCTATGAAAACATCACAAAAAGGAATCAACCTGATTGTATCATTTGAAGGTTTCAGTTCAAAGCCTTATCTGGATTCTGCAGGAATTCCTACAATTGGGTATGGTAATACTTACTATCCCGGGGGAAAGAAAGTAACGATGAAAGATCCTGCAATCAGCAAAGAAAAAGGAATAGAGTTATTTTCAACTGTTTTACCGATTTATGAAAAAATCGTCAACAGTAACATTAAAGTGGTTCTTACTCAAAATCAATTTGATGCCCTCGTATCGCATACTTATAATACAGGAGGATCAGATGGATTGTTTTCTTTGATTAATAAAAAAGCAGATGAGCAGGCAATCAGAAATTGGTTTACCACGAAATACATTACCGCAGGCGGAAAAACATTAAACGGACTCATCCGCAGAAGAAAGGCAGAAGCTGATCTGTTCTTTTCTAAATAAACAATTCCCACCTGATAGTGGGGATTTTAAACCATCTGTTATCATTGGAAATAAATCTCCAAAACCAGGTGCGGCCCTCCTTGTTTCGGCTTCAAACTGCTCATACAGTTCAAATTTCAAGCAAAGATTTTATAGCATCATTGTAATATTTTGAGATCGCAAAAGTGGAATCAGCTTCATTGATTCTTTCTAAGTGAATGCATTGCCATATAGCTTCATCTGCAAATATGGCCTTTTTCGCTCCTTTAAAATGTCACGCCATAGAAATAATCTTTAAGCCTTTCCCAATTATCAATTTTATCAAAACTAATTATCAATTATCAAATGAGTACACCATTACATACAATTTTCAGTTGGTTTGAAACTGGAGATTTCCCAACAGAAACCCAGTTTAAAGACACCTTTTTATCTTTTTATCACAAAGATGATTTAATCCCTGTGAAAGGTATTGAAGGATTTGAAGAAATTTTTCAATTATTTGCCAGTGCGGAAGCATTTCAAAAACACTTAACAGACCCGGCGGCTCATTCGGAATATCTGGCTTTACTGAATGCAGGTAATCTAACGCCGGCTCATGTTGACAGCTGGAAACATAAACTTGGAATTAATAATGTTGCTACGGTAGACAGTCCCGAGCAGTTAGGCAATGTATACACTAAAATACAGGTAGACGGCTTTGTTGATGAATTGAAAGATGCAGATAAAGACCTGGCATCCGATATAGAAAAGATTAAAAAGATATTGTTGTCTAATGATCTTTCTTTGGATGAGCTTCAGGAAATAATCGATTTCATTAAAAAAAGTCGTGAAGATATTGAAGCTTTAAAAGCTGTTTCAGGGCAGACAAGTGAAGATAAAGTAAAGCTGTTATTTGACTACAATGGGGTAGGCAGCCCGAAAAATCAACAGGAATTTAATAAGCAGATCTATGATAAGGTTTTGCTTATCTCGCAAACCCCTGCAAGTGCAGTAGTGCAGGTTACCGGAAGTGCAGTATTTACTAATACCCTGGAAACGGAAAATGTGATCATTCAGGCCCGGGACAGTGTTACAGGTAAAAAAATAAATATTGACGATTATGCAACCAATCAAACCATAGAGGTTAAGATGTTAGGTGATCTCGCCAATCCAATTAATATTCTCATTTTAAAAGTTAAACCATAAAAAAATAAAAAAGCTATGAATAATAACGCAGTAATAAGTAATAATGCACATCAGGATAATTTTTTTGGTGAGTTGCAACGTACCCGATTTCATTACCATGATACATTACCTGATACAACTGGAGTTCCTGCAGGTTGGATAATCGATTATAAAGGGCAGCTGCATCAATGGAACGGAACCAGTTGGATTAACCTGGCCCAAAATTATGTACATCCGGATTATCCACTGACCAATAATCCATTTCAGACAGATCAAACAAGCGGGCTTTTATTGCTAAGTCAGATCCTGACCAATAGTTCAGGGCATGTTATTAAAGTAGCAGGCCGAAATCTTACCAATGCAGATATTGTCTCTATTTTTCTGAATGATGCTACTCAGTCAGGAACCTATACATGGTCATCCAATAAAATTAAAACTTATATTGAAAATTTAGTAGGACAAAGCCTTACCGGAGCATTGATTTATCAGCCTGGAGGTTATACTCCTTCTACTACTCAAGGCTCAATGACGACTCCATCACCCGTTACATCAGCTACTATTAAAACAGGGATGGTATGGGTGATTACAGCAAATGGCTGGGTGGGCAATGAACCCGTTTCTGTTGGTGATCATCTTATTGCCAATACCGATGATGCTTCCAATACGCCTAAAAATTATCAGATTATAGAAAAAGGGATTCCTGACATTGTAGATGCTACAGATGCAGTGAAAGGACTGATTCAGATTGCTACAGATGTTGAAGCTATTGCAGGAGTTGATCCTAATAAAGCAATGACGCCAAGATCTACGAAAGCGGTTCTGGATGCAAAAATTAAATCCAAGACATGGCAGATCGGAGATGGCTCTTCCGTTACTTTCCCCATTACTCATGGCTGGAATACCCTGAATGTTGATTATATCTGTTACCGTAATACTGACAACAGAAAAATAAATGTAAGCTGTGTGGCTACATCGGCAAATGATGTACAAATAGATGTATTGGCACCTCTTACCCCGAATGAATATAGAATTACTTTAACTGCAAGACTAGACTAATGATTGCTCCTGAATATTTTAACAATCACATCGCTGTAGAAGGCGAAATAATTGTGAAAAGTGTTCCAAACGATGCAGGTTCTGTAATGGTTTGGAATTCTGTAACGAAAAAAATCAGCACAAGAACCCATGCGGAAATAGTTGCTGATTTAGATTTAATGACTTTAAGTACAAATCAATTTGTAAGTGGTCAGAAATATTTTATAAGTTCCGGAATATCTGATGAATATTCCAATAGATTGTGGGTAAGAAGTGAAGATGGCTCAGAGCCGGGAATAACATTTTGGAAAACAGGATTTATATCTTCTACTCTTACTTTAAGAAATGATGGATTTCATTTTGGGGTGGGAGCAAATAATCATTATGATCATGTAAAAGCTGAGGGCTTCAGAAAGAATGGTTCTTCGGATAATTTTTTCTTAACAGGAGGAGGTAATGATTATGACTCGAGGAAAAAAGAAGACTCCTGGGTTCATTCTGGAAGAAACTTTCCACAGGGGACATTCATTGAAACCGATATTGATTATTCAGCAACATATGGAGACCAGTTTCTTTTAGAAATGAAAGGGAATATGTACAGTAATGGTCAATATTTACCTTTAGATTCTAAAATTCAGGGATATATTTACAATGATACTATTATTTCAGAAGGAGGCTATTCTACTTTAAATTATTTTAATTATGTAATATGCTTAAACTTCAATGGTAAACTGGCCATTTGGTTTCCTGGTATGGGATATTGGCAAGGGTTTGATGCGAAAATAACTGTAGGCTACGGAGGTTTAGACCAGGGAAGAAACAGAGTGACTTCAATTACAGACAGTGGGGATCCGGGAGGAACAAAAAGAGTCCAGATTAATCTAAAGCATCTCCTTACAAAAGAGGAGTTAGTTTCTGATAATATATTTTGGGAGAAAAAAGGTACAGGTGGCTATTGGGCATTAGATTCAGATAGACCTATAGCGGGCTTAAATGGTAATAGTTCTCAGGTAATTCTATCAGGTGGTTTACTGGCTTCTTCTGCTTATGCCGATTCCCAGTTTATTCCCCCTTATGGAATACATTCAAGAGGCTTTGTACAAACCGATGAAGGCTTTCAGAACAGATTTTACAAAGTAGATGAAAGAAATAGAATCTGGTCATTTGCAAACGCAGATACTTATGGGCTTTCTTATTATCAGGGAAATGCTAATAGCTTGAATGAAGGGATAGGTTTTCATTTTGGAGATCCGGATCATCCTACCCATTTTCTCGGGCGGTCTGGTCAGATTTATTCTAAACAAGGTATTTATTCCACTTCATTTACTACAGGTAATAACCAGGTTTTAAATTACAGTGGTGCATCTGTATTATATATAGGAAATCCTACCATTAATACTATTATAGAATCCAATAACAGTGATATAATCCACTATAAAAATGGAGTAAATGGAGTGGTTTGGGATGCTCATAATTTAGATCCGTCAACATTTGTTAATACATCAGCTTTAAATAATTACGTTCCCTATAATGGTGCAGCACAGGATGTTCATCTTGGGGCAAAGGATTTAGAATTTGAAGGAGGAGGATCCATAAGTAAACACCAAAATAATGTAAGAATATTTAATAAAGTTTATCAGGGTTATTATGATAACGGAGGGCATACAGGTATTTTAGCGATTAAAATGCCACAAGCTTCACCAGATCAGGCAATGTTTAGTATTGATATCAATATTTATGGATATGAAAGCCAGTACTTAGGTAAAGTGAATGTAGCTTTCTATAAATATGTATCAGGGAATATGATCTCTAATGGTTCAAAGGCGATATGGGAAGTAACAGATAATTTTCCTACCACTACCGCAAGAATCGGAATTGGAACTGATGGATATGTGAGTATTTTATTAGGAGAATCAGATACATTCTGGAATGGGTACTTTTCATTCGAAGTAGCTAAAGTAGAAGTTAAATATGGAAACTATAATCTGGATTGGAATCTGGGATGGTCTCATGCAATAGAACCTAACTTTGACTTGTATCCTTCTAATATTATTACTTTACCTTCTGATGTAGTCGCTACAAGAAGTTGGCTAACTAATTTTGCGGACAACAATTATATTCCTAAAGCTGTTCAATATAATGATAACTTCAATAGTCTTGGAGGGTATTCCAATTCCGGAGTTTACAGAGCAAACAACAACGCAGGAGGGGTTCAGCATTTGTATAGTCCTATGCTGCACATGGGTGCTCAGGACACTACAGCACAGTTGCAGATAAAATATAATGATGGTAATGTAGACGCAGGAGAATTAGTTTATAGAAGCGGACACAATGGTAACTGGACGCTATGGAGAAGAGCCTGGGATAATGTAAATTTCAAACCAAGTGATTATCAGACAAGAAATACGGATGAAATTATATCGGCAGCAAAATCTTATTATAACAGAATACCTTTCAAACTAAAAAATAGTTCATATAAATCTTGGTCCATTCAGAAACCTACAACTAACAATTTAATATTGGCGCCTTCTGTTACAAATAATGCAGAAGATTGGGATTTAAGTAATGGTATAGAATTCACTGATGCTGGCCAGGTTTTATCAAAAGGTTTTAATAAAATCGGGTATAATGATAACTACCTTCTAACTGCAGGCGGTGGCCAGAGATTAGCCTCAGATTTTGTATCATCTTCAGACTTAGGGAACTATCTCAGAAAAGATGGTGGTACGATGACAGGTGCTTTTAATATAGAGACTTCTTCTATGTTAGGTAAGTGGAAAAGTACGGCACAGACAGGAAACTATCTGACCTGGCAAAAATATGATGGGGCTAAAGATATAGCTTATATCGGAGCTGATGGAAATTCTGCCGTATGGGGCGGGACAGGAGATAGTTTTGCAATGAGAGCTGTAAATGGTGGTGACTTATTATTAAGTTCAGATAGTGGTGTTGTTAAAATTCAAGGGGGGATTCCTTGGACTACTAACAATTTTAATCCCGGAGAATATTTAACGAAAAGAGGTAATCATCAGGATGCAACTGCAGTAAAAACAGATTATCCTTTAAGCGTTACAGATTGGGCTTCAGGTACCGGATTCCCGTCTACTTATGGTAACTCTTTACACATTGCAGGAAGTAATACATGGTATCATAGAATAGATTTTCCTTTATTCAGCAACCACCTAGAATATTGGCAGGCAATTAATACAGCAACCATGACGAAAAAAGGGAATATTCCTTTATTGTCAGATGGAGAAACGCTTTGGACTACTAATAATTTCAATCCTGATGCTAAAGTTGGTGCTTGGGAAAATGCTACAGCACTAGGGTTTAGTAGTGGAGTTCCAAACAATGATAATAATCCACCATATATTTATAGTAATTCTAATGATAGTTATACTTTCTTAGCTACTCAGTCTTGGGTAAATAATAATTTTACTACCGCTCCATTTATAGCACAAAATTATGCTTTAAGATCAGGTTCCAATGCAACGGGTTCATGGATTAACGCCGCGTATGCTTTAACAAACAATCCTAACATTCCAGGGAGAATTAGAAATTCAGCAGGTGATGTTTACCTTAATGAGGCTACTTATGGTGATGTAATGGGAATGATTAATAATTTTGGTACGGCAGCAGGTAATCCAACAGATCAATGGTATCATAGAATCAAAATGCTGCATTCTAATGGAGCTGGTTACTACACTGAGATTGGAGTGCAGATGACAGGTGGTAACTCTATGCAGTATAGAAGATTGGAAAATGGTAAGTTTGGTTCAGATGTTAATAATGGCTGGATTCAAGTATGGGATAAAGAGAATTTGACCCCATCACATATGGGGCTGTGGGATTTAGCGTATAATTCTACCTTAGCCGATGTATCAAATTTCAACGACATCAATGGAGACTGGACAAGGTTCTATAGACAAGACGGAAGTTCATTTGATAGATTAAAAATGGGTATGGGAATAGTAGATTCCAGAGTTCAGGGTAATGGACTGGGTGGAAATGGTTCACCTGATTTACCCAACTCAGGAATAGCAGCACTTAACCATAAAGTATTGCCGTTATTCCATTCTACCACGCAATTAGGCTGGAGTTCTTCTTTAATTTTTAAAGGATGGACAGATTCCTACAAAGCCTGGAAAATAATGGGGCCCGCTGACAATAATAATACAGAACAGGATTTTTATTTAAGTCAGACAAGATCAGACAACGGGCAATGGATGACTGAAAGAAAAATATGGACTTCAAAAGATTTCAGCCAGTCTGATGTTAACACCTGGAGTAATTTGACCAATGCTGTTATATTAAACCAGGAATTCACTCATAATACGGATTATGGTATTGGTATTGTGGATTATACAAGTGGAGAATCTGGTCTGTATGATATGCGTAATAAAACTATGGTGGCTGGTAGATATGGAGAATATAATAAATATGGTTCTTACTATAAGGGGTATGAAGGATTGAACTACCATTGTGAAAAGCAACTATTTGGAATGGGCAGACCAGCCAACGATACTGATAAATTAACTGTAGAAGGTTCAGTGAAGGCGGGTGGGAACTTTAAATCAGATAATGAAGACCCTAATACGTTATTTATTGCGGACGGAAGTTTAGCCTTTCTTAATGATGAGATTACCCGTGAAGACGACAGAATGAGATTATCTCATGGCATGATTGAGCAGCAGCCGGGAGTTCAATATTATGATTCTGATAATAGAATGCTGGTAATCAGATGTGTCTATGGTGAGCAATTTACATTAGGAAAATGTTTCCGGGGCCAAAGAATATTAGTAATCAATGGTAGTGACAGCTATGGACAGGGATTTAACATTGAAAGTGCAGGGTATTCATATAAAATACCACCTTATAGCTCTATTCAGTTATTTGTCTGGGATGAAAAGACCGTTTATAAATATGCAGAAAATAAGATGTATTAAAAATGATCAGTCATAACTCATATTAAATGACGTCACCTATCTTAAAGTGGTCATTTGCCCGTTCGTTATCATGCCGGGATCATTTTCCAGACACTTTTATAGGTGATGGAGTTCCCTTGAAACAGATTAAAGGGCAATGACCGTTATTTATCAAATAGAATTGGTTCTAAATTAGTGAACAAGCGCCCATATTAAAACACCGATTCCGGCATAAACAGTAACCGTAATGATATCAGCAATGGGTTGTGAAAAGCGTTTTTCTGCAATTTTTTCGCTGTTGATCTGATTCTTATGAAATTTCAGAACTTTTTTAGGATTATAAACAGCATGGGCAACCAGACTGTCGCTTTCCCATCGGTCAACTATTATTTTGTAGCTCTTTCCATCAACGTCAATCTTAACATTCTTGTTAGGAGCAAGCTTCTCCTGAATATTAACAGGAGCAGGCGGTTGGGCTGTTACATTTTGTAGCTGTGTTGAGGTATTATTAGCTAAGTCGGCTGTTTTTTTGGGTCCCTGCTTATTATCGGTTGCAGTATCCGGCTGTTTTTTTACCTGGTAAGTATAGCAGCTGGTGAGAGAAAATGATATGATGATGAGATAAAGATACTTTTGCATTAGCCAAATTTAAGAATTAAACGGAATATTTGGCATTTTCTTTTAAAAGATCCTGTTTTTATAAAAATCATCTCTGATAAATGATTGGGTCCGTTTGAATCTGTTGAACGGTAAGTCTACTGCAACTACAGAATAGAGAGGTCAAAAAACTTTCACAGGAGCTTTAAAAACAAGAATTTTGAACACTGTAATTACAAACAGTATTATTCCGTTTCAGAAAATAAAGTCTACTGCAACTACAGAATGAGAAGGGCAAAAAACTTTTATAAGAGTATAAGAAAAATGAATTTTGAACTCTGAATAATGTGAAAAATCATTGAGTTCAAAACATAGTATACTAAGAGAGCAGGCAGGAAGTATTGTAAAAAAATGTAGTTACGTAATCCGCTAATTGACAAGGTGATAAAATAAGGGTGAATCAAAAATCGCTCAAAAAATATAAAATTCCATTTAAGGCGATCAGCCTATAAGACTTATAGGTTTTCCGAATGATCAATTTGATCAAAACTAATTTTCAATAATTAAAATGAGTACACCATTACATATAATTTTCAGTTGGTTTGAAAAAGGTGATATCCCTACAGAATATCAGTTTAAGCAGACCTTTTCTTCATTCCGTCATTTAGATGAAAAAATCAAAATGGATGAGGTGGCAGGTTTATATGAAGCTTTTCAAAAAACACTGTCTGCCTCAACTTTTACCGATCATCTGGAAGATCAAAACGCACATATTTCAGTGCTGGCAAAGCGTAATGCATCCAATCTTACGGATGCCAATGTAGAGGAATGGAAAGAAAAATTAAAAATCAAATTAGCCGCTACTATAGATGGTAGTGAAGAGACTGGAAATGTCTTTACAAAAGAGCAGATCAGGGAAATAGTCAATGTATTTCAGGCAAAAGATGATGAAATGCTTGAACATATCAGGAGAATTAATGAAATATTAGCCTCTGATGATGCCAATCTTGATGAACTCCAGGAAATCGTAGACTATATCAAAGAAAACAGGCAGCAGATAGAACTGCTTAAAGAAGCTGTTATCAGAAATATTTCAGATGATACAATCAACCTTGCCGGGATGTATTCAAACTGGGGGAGCATTACTTATCAAAATCAGTTTAATGATTTGGTATACAGTAAGATTAAAAATATCGAAGATGCAGCCAGCGCCGAAAAAATTAAACATGAAGAAAGAGTTAGGGGAGACTCCAGGATAAAACATGATCTTGATACTTTAAGCTTTGTGATTGATGCTTACGACACAGTGACAATGTTTACAATACCCATTAAGGTAAGAAGAATAGACACTAATACTATAGAAGTACTGTTTGACTCATTACCACCCAATATAATTCAGTTAACAATTAAAAAAATATAATTATGGACATTAAATACGCTTATTATCGAAGCTCTGTAGGATACAAAATAGAGGGGAAAACAGACAATGATATTGTAACCGCAGGCGGCGGTACAAGGGCTATCAATTCTTTCTGGCATGACGGAAATTTAAATCCGTTAGATTATGTGCCAAAAACAAGAACTTTAACAATTAACGGTACAGCCTATGATTTGTCAGCCAACAGATCATTTACAACGCCAGATACCATTACGCGTCTGAAAGGAGGTACATCCGGTACATTGGTTTCCGGAGATGTTACCCTTGCGGCAGGTGCTAATATGGCTGTGAACCAGACCGGAAATACAATTACATTAGTCTCTACGGACACTACCTACAGCGCGGGTAATGGTTTGACATTGTCAGGAACTTCATTTTCCTTACCAATTACTACTTCAGGTACAGGAAATGTGGTTACGGGGATTACCCAGACAACCAATGGAATAACAGTAAATCTGGGTTCTATGCCCACTTCATCAGATTTAGCTAATTATATTCCGTTATCACAAAAAGGAGCCGCTAATGGGGTTGCTGCACTGGATGCATCAGGACTGGTGCCTGCATCTCAATTGCCATCTTATGTAGATGATGTTTTGGAGGGATATTATAAAACTGCTGACGGGAAATTTTATAAAGAAGCCAGTTATACTACCCTTATCACTGGTGAGACAGGTAAAATTTATGTATCTCTTGATACCAATAAAACCTACCGATGGACGGGAACTACGTTCGTTTATATCACCTCAGGAGCTGTAGATTCTGTAAATGGATTAACAGGTGTTGTAGTCTTAAACAAATCTCATGTAGGCCTAGGGAATGCTGATAACACGGCAGATGCAGCAAAAAATGTTCTTTCCGCTACAAAATGGACTACAGTAAGAACCATTACACTTTCAGGTGTTACCGCAACGGCACAAAACATTGACGGTTCCGGAAATGTAACAGTACCTGTTACTGCTGTTCCTGCGACATTATTAACGGGAACTGCAGCAGTGAATACAACCGGATCAGCTGCAAAACTGACCACACCAAGAACCATTTCTGCTTCAGGTGATGCTACATGGACCACAACTTTTGACGGTTCTGCCAATGTTACCTCAGGGTTGACATTAGCTGCAACAGGAGTAACTGCCGGAACTTACGATGAGGTGACCGTTGATGCTAAAGGTAGAGTAATTGCCGGAAATAATAATGTAAAATCATACACGACCTCTATTTCCGGATCATCAGGTGTGGTACACAATTTAGGAACCAGAAATGTAGATGTTGCCATGTATGATACGGTAACCTTTTACAAAATAGATGGCAGAATAAAATTAACCGATCCGAATAAAATAGATGTTGAATTCGATTCTGCTTTACCTAATGCTGTATCCATAACAGTAACGCGTAAAGATATTTAACATGGATGTAAAATACGCTTATTATAACACTTCTAAAGGCTATAAAGTAACGGGCGGCACAGCTGCCCAGTTTTTAAAGGCGGATGGTTCTCTGGATAACAATGCTTATGTTAATAGATCGGGAGACCTGATGAGTGGTACCCTTACGTTTAATCATACTGCCAACAGTACAATAAGAAAAGATTTATCTACAGTAACGGCAGCAACCGGATTTTCAAGAGATATTTTACAGTTAGCGGGTTCTAATGGCGTAGTTGATACTGTTGCATGGTTTGGTGCAGTAGAAGCAGATGGGACTGTAAAGATGTCGTATGGCTATTTCGGTGCCACAACTTACAATGCTACTAAGGCGCTTCTCTGGACATCAGATCAGAGAGTAGGAATCGGATTAAACGGATCATCATTACCACTCGATGGATATAGGCTGCATGTTTCAGGGAATAGCTATACATCCGGTAATATAGGAGTAGCAGGAACAATTAACAGTACAGCAGGTGAACTTCAGGTTCAAAGACAGGGAGTAAACAGAATTAGAACAGGATCCGCATTTACATTAATTTCGGGAGATGGAACTTCGGGAATCGTTTATTTGAGGCCTCAGGGAGATTCAGTAAGTGCAGGCCAGGTAGTGATTAATGCTAATAATACTCAGTTTGTAGATGCTTATAATTTGTTATTTGGTAGTCAAACGGCGGCAGGATCTACTATTTTCCATACTAATCTGTCTAATACGACCCATGGTTATGGAGTGTGGTTAGGCCAGAATTTACAATTTAATGGAACTGATTTTACCCAACCAAGAGGATCATTAAGCTCATGGGGGCTTACAGTGAATAACCATAAAAACTTTTCATTTAATTATGGGAGTGCCACCGGTACAAATGGAGATATTCCGGCATTAACTGAGGTTGTAAAAATTAATAATACAGGTAGAATTACAACACTCAATGATGGAACTTCTGCAGATTGGATATCAGCATACAACACAGGTTTTCTTTACAGAGGAATTTTAGGTCCTACCGTAGATTTAAATAGTATTACCTCTACAGGATGGTGGGTGCAGACAGGAAATGCAAATGCAACTTCTGCAAATAATTATCCTGCAGGTTTAGCTGGACAATTAAGAGTTTACTATACGTCAACCCATATAGTTCAGGAATATACTACTTATGCCAATAACAATGATGTCTATAGGAGGTATTGTTTCAGTGGAACGTGGTATCCCTGGACGAAAGATTGGGATTCAAATGATTTTTCTGCAGCCAATATAAACAACTGGAATACCGCATTCAATTGGGGAAACCATGCTAATGCAGGATATCTTTCGAATGCTGTATTATCTAATTACTACACAAAAAGTGAGTCTTTAAATACATTCGTCGGAAAAAATGGAGTAGAAACAATAAGTGATACCAAGACATTTACCCATAGTCCTGTTATTCCGGCAGGAACTTTAGAGACTCATGCAGTCAACATAAAGCAGCTAAATACAAAAGTTAATGCTCAGGAAAATGCTATGGCAGTGGGATTTTCGTCCGGAAATATACCTACTTCAGATGGGAATGCATTTCCGTATATGTATCATAGCTCAGGATTATATGTAGCATTGGCAACACAGTCTTATGTACAAACAAACTTTTTAAGTACCCCGAATGGTACATCCGTTATCATTTCAGGTACAAATCTGAATAATTACCTTAAAACAGGTTTTTACAGGGGAGTGGGATTAACCAATGCGCCTTTAAATAATAACGGCTGGTGGTATGTGACCATTGAAACCCACGATGGTACCTGGGTAAAGCAGACTGCAACTTCATTTGGGTCTAGTAATACGAGTAACATAACCTACCAAAGGACTATGAGTGGAGGCAGCTGGTCTGATTGGGCGCAAATCTGGACTACTCAGGATTTTAGCATAGGGAGTATTCAGCAATGGAATTATATGGCTCAGTACGGGTTACAGCTCAACTCGGACTTTACAGTAAATACCGGATCAGGTTTAGCTATTTCAGATAATTATCTCAATAGTGCTGAGTCAGGGATTGTAGATATTCATCAGAAAAGATTGTTAGCAACGAAACGAAACGAATATTATTCTTATGGTTCTGAGTATAATGGGTTTGGAGGTTTAAATTTTCATACAGAGTTGAGCCACTTCGGAATGGGAAGAGAGGCGAATGGGGGTGATAAGTTAACGGTAGAAGGGTCTGTAAAAGCCAGTGAAAACTTTAAATCTGAAGATGAAAACCCGGATACATTGTTTATTCCTAATGGCAGAACAGCGAGTCTCAAAGATGAAATTGTTAATGATCAGTCTGATCCTAAGGATTATGCCGTTAGATTAGATCCGCATGAATATGAATTCTCTTCCAGCAATCTTAGCATAGATGATAGAAACAGGCTTATCCATGTTATTGGAGAACAGATTAAAATGGTGGTGAATTTCAAAGAAATCTACCCGAAACAGCAGATCGTTATTTATAACTTTGACAATGGCGGAGGTACGATGGGAGTTGATGTATATGGCAAAAGAATTTATAATATCAGCCCGGGCTGTTTTCTTAGACTGTATGTAACAAAATCACGAAGAATAATTGCAGAACAGGAACAAAACTGCAAGTTTATTTGGTAAGAAAATAGAGTAGTTATCTGTGGATATAGATTAAGAAACTTTTTACAATACTATAAGATAAAACCCACAGTCAGAGGATGAAAATCTTCTGATTGTGGGTTTTGTGCTGTATTACTGTGTGAGCTGCCAATATACATCTGGTATAACTCCCTGAACAATATTGGTTTTATCATCAACCTTGTTTATTGGTATTAGAGTAGAATTAACATTTTTGTAAATATAATCGGGCACATCCAGGTAAATCATGCCGTAATTTTTTATATATTTAGAATAATTATATCACTATAAATATAATATAAAAAAGACAATGCCGATAAACCCAATACCACCGGACGGAGGCCTGTTGTATAAAGAAACAGATATGGCTCACTTTTTCCCTGAGCCCTTAAATGCAATCACTGCCATATTATTTTTAGCCATAGCCATTTTCTGGACCCTTAAAATGAAGGGTAATTTCAAAAAATATCCTTTTTTAACTTACTGTCTGGTGTTATTATACATTGGTGCTATAGGAGGAACGGTTTACCATTCATTCAGACAGTGGCCGGTATTTATTATGATGGATTGGCTGCCCATTATGGTATTATGCCTCTCCGCCGGGTTTTATTTTATAGCACAGAGTACCAGATGGTACTATGCTGCTGTCATGGTTCTGGGATATGCAGTACTTATGTTTGCTTTGAGAAACTGGATTTTGGCAGATAACCCTTCTCTTTTTATCAACGTCAACTATGCAATCATGGCCTCGTTTGTAGTTTTCTCGGTACTACGATATTTGATCTATACCCAATGGAAAGCCGGCAAATGGGTAGGATTTGCTGTATTGTCGTTTGTTTTTGCATTGACCTTCCGTATCGCTGATAAATGGGAATGGTTCAGTTTCGGAACCCACTTTTTATGGCATACTTTCGGGGCGATAGCGACGTTTTGTATGTTTAATTATATTTATCTTACGCATGAGTCAAATTTAAAAATTAAACGGAATATTTAGTGTTTTCTTTTAAAAGATGCTGCTTTTACTACTAAATGAAATGATCTCCAAAGTTTCTATACTTCAGAGATCTGAAAATAATATAGGTTATAAATATTTAAAATTATTGATTAGAAATACGTTTTAATATTTCTTCTAAAGAAAAATCTGGAGGCAAGGGCTTAAATTCTTTACTTGTATTTATAGATGATTTAACTCTTTGAAAATTTCTTAATTTTTGAATATCAATTTGTCCAACAAGAATAGTATCATTAAGGCCTCCTTTTAATTTTAATAAATCTTTAGTGGCTGTTTCTTTAGGTTGTGTTAATCTTGTGTCACCATATTTACTTGTATTAACTTGAGCAACAAAACAATGTAAATCTCTCGAAGTAGATTCAACTATATTAGAAAAATATGGGGTATCTTTATTCCATTCTACTCCGATTAATAAGTCTATTTTTGATTTTAATTTTTCTCTATGACTTATATTTGCTAATTCAAAGCAATAGCAAACTGAAAAATAAATATTTCTGTAATTAATAATTTCATACCGGGAAGGTTTTGGTTTAGGGACTGCTAAGTAATGTTTATTAATTAAATGTTCCTCTCCAGGTGAGTAGTTGTTTTTTAATCTAAAAATAATAGTAGCATCATTAATTCCATTTATTTTTTGTGGGAGAATCGAGATTACGAAATTAAAAGATGTATTTTTTAGAGTTAAATGTTCAATTCCAGAAACTATCATAATTTGATTATCAGTAGAAAATCTACCTAATGCTGATATTAGACGCATTGGCATAAAGTTTTCAGGAAATAGAAGTAGCTCAGCATCTGACTTTCTTGCCTTAGATAAAATTTTAGACAGTTTATTTATTCGTTCATTTGATAGTACGGGTGAATCTAAAATACTTCCTTCTATATTTTCTTCTAAAACATCGGTATTTGCCAATGCAATTCTTGGATTTAGTAATTTTTCGTCTTTATTTACTGTAAATTTATTCAATAAAAAGTCTTCTTCAGAACCATCTATGTTTTGTAATGTATAAAACTGATTTTTAAGATTTTGATTTAATTCGTGACTTGGTCTATGTTTAGAGTTACCTAGACAATATAAATCAAATGCACCGTCTAAATAATCTTTTTTATTATAGATAATGTTTTTTTTCATATCATTATTTTCTTCATCATAAATTTCCTCTTCATATTTTTCCATAATATCATATAAAATATTCGTTTCTATGACTTCGGACCGATTTAAGTTTTTTGGGTCAAATTTTTGGAATTCTTCAAATGCCGATGCTATACAACATTCCCAGAATTTTATAGGACGTGGTGAATTTTTTAATAATGTGCGATCAAGCTTGTAGTTTTTTATATGAAGATTTTTGTCAATTAAATTTAAATCACCATTTTTTCCATCTTCTGTATAATTTAATAGAGGTATAGAAACATAATGATGCCTAATCATATTTGCCTCTCTAATTCTAAAGCCTATTTTTTTTCGTGATTTATAAGGATTTGTAAAAGAAAATTCAGCAAATAACAAAGCGAAATTTTTTCGACTAGTTTTATTGGATTGAAATTCAAAATTTTTATTTACATCATAATTTTTTAAGAATTTTAAGTTCAAAGAAATACTCATTTCAAAGGCAAAAAATAAATATTGTGTTAATGCATCATGTATTAGCATTGCAACTTCTCTTGTTAGCCCATATTCATTAATTTTGCCATTATCATTGATATTGATTTTGTCAATTTGTTCTAAACAGTGAAATAAAAATTCAGTAAATGAATTAGGATCATCATTAACTACAAATAATGTTAATATTTTCTCCCAGAGTTTATAGAAAGTCAAACAATTTTCTCCTTTAAAAAAATTTAAAATTTTATTTTTTTCTTGGTCTGAAATTTTCTCTCTTTTCCTAAGACCCAAATTTATTTTATGTGAAAGATACACAGATAGGCCAAAACGATCCTCTTTGTAATCTTTTAATGTTCTTATTTTATCTTCAGTACCATCATAAGATAAATGATAAGCATTTTCTTCAAATTCAACTAAATTATCTTCATCATTTGGCATATCTCTAAATTCACTAGATTTATCCTCAATTTCTTTCTTAAGCTTATCAATGACAACACTTGATTCATTTTTATCAAAATAATAAATTAGAGTTTTATCACTTTGGCAATATAAAGCAGGATATCCGTTTATTTTGAAAATTCTATTCTCTGGTTTGGTGAAGTTTCCTTCAATAGAAAATGGAGAGTCAACAACTTTTATTAATGGGTGAAAGTTTTTTAATATATAGTGCTCAATTTCAGTTAAGTCTTCTAAATTAAAATTTACATTTTTATCAAATGACTGTGCCTTATAAGCGTTAAAAGATGTGTAATATTCATTAAACAACTTATTTTCTTCATCAGTTGTATTAGGTTCTGATAAAACAATCAAAATATCATCAACATACCTTCCATAATATGCAGGTTTGTATTTGTCAAGTATAATTTTATCAAAATCTTTTAGATATTCATTTGCTATAATTAACGAGGATTGAAGACCAATTGGAATAATGAATTTATTAATTTCATCATTCTCTATAACTTCATTTTTAAAATCATATGGAATTTTTAATTGTAGAACTTTTTCAGTAAAAATTCTATGTAATTTTTCCATTAAGTTATTAAGATTATCATATCTCTCCTTACCTCCATCAATATAACGAAAATATGTTTCAGGTATTCTTGCTGAATAATAATAGTCTTTGATATCTAAATTTAAAAAAAGTGTGTTTTTATTATTATTTAATAATTGTTGTGCTGTATTAACTGCATTGTCTCTCCATTGTTGATATTGAGAAAAGTATGGTTTATATAAAGCTGAACCAAAAACAACTTTTAATTTGTCTTTTGTTAATAACAGTCTATTTCCTACGCACTCATCTGCTAAATCTGCATCTTTTTTAGCCCCATCGTTAATTGTCCATAAGACAGCTATAATATGAATTTCAATTGGTGCATGAATGAAAGCTGTAACTTTATCTAGAATATATTTTTTTTTAATTCTTTTATTAGAAATAATAGAGTGGATGGAATTATTTTGAGCAAATTTTTTTGGATATACTGTTACAGATATTTCTTCTAGAAGTTCATCAAAAAATATTGAATCCTTATAGTAATTATTTAGTTTCTCTGTTAAAATTTCAAATTTGTCTTGTAAGGTTATTTCTTGTGAAAAAGATGGGAAATCTAATATGTTCTTATCCTTATCTTTAACCTTAGAATATCTATTTGTAAGTTCAAAATCCGAAAAAATGAAGTTATTTTTTGAGTAATTAGTTTCAAATTGAACAATCTGTTCTCTTAGTAATAAATCACCAGAATCATAAAATATTGTTGTTTTTAATTTATCATATGCATTTTCAATATCTTCAATTGAAAATCTTCTCATTTGTTTTGATTTCATGGAATTTTAGTTTTTAATTATAACTATCTGTTAATATGTGTGTTTTGATAGTTTTGTTTATATCTGTGATATTAAAGTGGAATTGAAATTTTTAAGGTTTTATTTTATACTATAGAAATTTAGCAAGTTGAGTAATAAAAATAATAGCTATATAAATATTTCTTTCTTTATCAATATGTTTGTTATTAAACTTGTCGAAAATTTTAAAATAGTAAAGGTATTTATTATGTGATTAAAATGAATACGGATTCCCGTAAACGCCAAAAATAAAAATCATCTTAGAATTTTAAATCAATATTTTAACAATACTTCTAGAAAACTTCGTCATAAAAAATCCCAACTTTCGTCAGGATTATTCATTTATAAGTTTAAAGAAATCAGATAAACTAATTTTTCTTGCTTCACATATTTTAAAAAGTGTTTCAACGGGTATTCTGTAAGTTTCTTCACTTTTAATTTTTCTGATGGTACTTTCTTCTACGCCATGATTTTTGGCAAAAGAATTTTGTGACTTGCCTTCTTGAAGCCAAGGTATTAACCATTTCTTTGTAATGTATAAACAAATTTTTTCGTTTATATCTGTCATAGAACAAATGAAATAATTAAATAATAAAAAATTACGGTCGATCGACCGTAATTAAATTTCTTTTCTTACATTTATAAAAAAATAACCCATTAAGAAAATTGAAGAATAATAAAGCACTTCGCTTAAAATAGCTTCAGCTATGATCTTAATGTGTCTTAATCGCTTAAAAAATCTTAATGGTTAAGAAAATTTCAACAATAAAAAATACAACACATGAAAAAAAGCAGAACAAACTTTGATCCCCGATTTCGGACAGGTAAAAAGTGCTCCGGATTGCAGCTGATAGAAACATTCTTTCAGTTCAATGAGCTGGATGTTTCCAAAGAAAGGCTCAGCAACATTATGAATTATGCGGTAAAGAGGAATAGCTGGATCAATGAAGATCCGGCGATGATCTTTGAGTTTTACCAGTCGATGAGGTCATTGATCCGGGCAGGCTATCTCATGATGCTGAAGGAAAGAAAATGGACGGTCGATAGCCAACCGGAAAAGATTTCCCCGTGGGTTCTTGGCTTGCTTTCGGAGAAGGAATACCGGAATCCTCTGCTGGTTTTCAAAACAGCATTCAGGGAATACACCATCAAAGAGTTTGATTATTTTATGTCCGGAATTGTCTATTTCTCAATGGGTGTCTATGAAAATCTACCGGAAAGAAATATCGTGATGCCCTACATCCACACGGTTAAAATGCTGGATGCTGCACACCTCATTCTTCAAAGAAAGAGAGTAAAAAATACTGCTGATAGTAACTCAGAATAGTAGGTAAGTACAAACAGAGGAAATAACATATTACTGTAGCATTTAAACCATTAAGAGAAATGAAGAGGATAAGATAAGTTAAGATTCATCTTTGATGAATGAAGAAGACAGCTTTATCAATAGCTTTAGCTATATTCTTAACAGCTTAAAAAATCTTAATGGTTCAAATATATTCAATCATTTTTGAACTGTAGATTTTTAAAAGAGCAAAGAATAACATCAACTTCGTTGATTCGCAGAAGCATTTTATATAAACATATGCTTCATCAGCGACAAAGTCGCATCACTTTGCCCACTTACAATAAAGCGGAATTTATGAATGAACTTTGCATTATACGGTTAAAATGCTGGATGCCGCACATCTTATTCTTCAAAGAAAGAGAGAAAAAAAGACTGTTCACACTACCTCAGAATAGGAGGCAAGTGCAAAACGGAGGAAATAACATATTATTTGTAGCATTTAAACCATTAAGAGAAATGAAGAGGATAAGATAAATTAAGATTCATCTTTGATGAATGAAGAAAACAGCTTTATCAATAGCTTTAGCTATATTCTTAAATTTTCTTAACAGCTTAAAAAATCTTAATGGTTCAAATATATTCAATCATTTTTGAAACCGTTGATTTTTAAGAGAGCAAAGAATAACATCAACTTCGCTGATTCGCCTAAGCATTTTATATAAATATACGCTTCATCAGCGACAAAGTCGCATCACTTTGTATTCTTCAAAGAAAGAGAGAAAAAAAGACTGTTCACACTACCTCAGAATAGGAGGCAAGTGCAAAACAGAGGAAATAATATATTATTTGTAGCATTTAAACCATTAAGAGAAATGAAGAGGATAAGATAAGTTAAGATTCATCTTTGATGAATGAAGAAGACAGCTTTCTCAATAGCTTTAGCTATATTCTTAACTTTTCTTAACAGCTTAAAAAATCTTAATGGTTCAAATATATTCAATCATTTTTGAAACTGTTGATTTTTAAGAAAGCAAAGGATAGCATAACATGACCATTGCGCCGTAGCATTCAACCAACAAATATTTTGTTTTCAACGTATTTAAACTTAAAAATAAGCGTTTAAAAATCTTTTGTTTCTTTTGTAGTTTAATGAGAAATTTAAACAGTTTTTTGTGAAATTCACAGCCTGATTCTTTAATTTTGAAAGAAAGATGATTTACTTATATTTGCTCTGCAAAGTAAAATTAAATGTTTAAAAAAGTAAGTACTGTATTTATCCTTGGATTTTATACGGTTTTTTGTTCGGCCCAGCAGGTCCGGCCTTCAAAATCATCTGAAATTTACCGCGAACTCAAAACCCTTAAACATCTGCCTAAAGTTTTATACCTTGCGGCTCATCCCGATGATGAAAATACGGGATTACTCTCCTGGTTAATCAACGATCAAAATGTAGAAACGGGCTATCTGTCTTTAACCAGAGGTGATGGCGGTCAGAATTTATTGGGTACAGAGCAAGGCGCTGCATTGGGTTTAATCAGAACGCATGAGCTTTTAGAGGCAAGAAAGTTAGACGGTGCCCAACAGTTTTTTACCCGTGCAATTGATTTTGGGTTCTCTAAAAATACGACCGATACCTTTAAACAATGGGATGCGGACAGCATTACAGCGGATGTGGTTTGGGTAATCCGTCAATTCCGTCCTGATATTATTATTTGCCGTTTTCCACCTAATGCTGCGGCAGGGCACGGACAACATGCAGCTTCGGCGGTGGTTGCGGAAAAAGCTTTTAAGCTGGCAGGTGATAAAAATGCTTTCCCGGATCAACTAAAATATGTTAATGTATGGCAGCCAAAACGCGTATTGTGGAATACTTTCCGCTTTGGTGGAGTCAATACCACAGCTGAAAATCAACTGAAAGTTACCGTTGGGCAATATGATGCGCAACTGGGAATGGGCTATGGTGAACTGGCTGGATTAAGCAGAAGCTTACATAAAAGCCAGGGTGCAGGAACGCAATCTGTAGCCGGCATCAGAACTGAATATTTTTCACACGTTATGGGCGATCCTGCAAAAACAACACTTTTTGACGGAGTCACTAAAACCTGGACTTCACAGGGAAATGCTGATATTGACCAATCATTAGATAAAATTATGTCCGCTTTCAATTTCAATAATCCGGATCAGAGCTTGTCTGCGTTGCTTGCTTTGCGAAAAAAGGTTATGGCACTCAATGATTCAGACCTGAAAAAGGATAAAATTAAATCCCTTGACAATATCATTTTAAGCTGTGCCGGATTTATGGGCGAGGTAGTCACCAATCAGGCTGAAGCTGTTGCTGGGGATAAACACAATTTTAGGCTGAATTTGATTTCAAGAGCTGAAAATCCTGTCATTTTAGAAAATGTAAAATGGTTGAGTCAATCAGAAAGTTTCAACAAAAAGCTATCAAAAGATTCTTTAATCACCATTCAGCATGACATTCAGATTCCTGCAGATGCAGCACTCACAGAACCTTACTGGCTGGCAAAACCAGCCAAAGACGCAGCTACTTTCTCCGTTCCGAATGATACTTTAATTGGTTTGCCTGAAGCAGAATCACCACTCAATGTTTTGCTTGGTTTAAAAATCGGTTCAGAAAAGTTTCAGGTTAAAATTCCATTATCTTTCAAGAAATTAGATCCGGTGCGTGGTGATGTGGTTGAAGCTTTGCGTATTGTTCCTGCTTTGGAACTGAAATTTACACAACCACTTTATCTGGTCAAAGAAAATGAAGATTTACATTTGAGTTTAAATATTAAGGTTAATTCTAACAAACAGTTCAGTAAAGGTAACCTAAGCCTTACGTATAACGGAGAACGGTTAGGTGGCGCTGATGTAAACTCTTTCAATGGGAAAGATTTTACCGTTGATTACGTTATTCCAAAAGCTAAGCTTGCCTCAATAAACTCCTCCCGTTTGCAATTGGATGCTAATTTTCTTGCAGATGGAGTCACTTATAATAAAAAGCAGGTATTAATCCAGTATCCGCATTTACCATCCTTACAATATTTTGCGCCTGCAACGGTAACCGTAATGAAAGGGGACATCCAGGCAAAGGTTAAAAAAGTGGGGTACATAGAAGGTGCGGGCGATTTCATTCCTGAGTTCCTACGCATTGCAGGTGTTCAGGTAGATGTGTTAAAAGACGGAGATTTTTATGGCAACACAGATGAATCTAGCGGAAACGGTAATCAAAACAAGTTATCGCAATATGATGCCATCATACTTGGTGTTCGTGCCAATAATACGGAGAAAAAGCTGGGTCGCTGGATGCCTTTTTTATGGTCTTATGCAAAAGCTGGAGGTAATCTGGTGATGCAGTATAACACCAACCAGGATACAACCGTTGACCAATTGGGAATGTATAATTTCACTATTGCCAATAAGCGTGTTACTGAAGAAAATGCTGAGGTTAAACTGTTAAATCCAAATCATAAATTACTGAACTTCCCGAATAAAATTACTGCGGATGATTTTAAAGGCTGGGTACAGGAACGTGGTGCCTATTTCCCTGCTCAATGGGATGCAGCATATGAGCCGCTTTTTGAAATGCACGATACAGATGAGGAGCCGCTGAAGGGATCTACTTTATATGCAAAATACGGAAAAGGAAATTTTATTTATACACCGCTGGCATTTTTCAGACAGCTGCCTGCAGGAAATGCTGGTGCGGCACGTTTATTTTTTAACTTTTTATCTGCACAGAAAAACTGATGAACAAACCACTTAAAAATTGGAATATCTGGTACATACTATTAGCGGTTGCATTAGTATTACAGATCGCATTTTATTATTGGTTTACTAAATTTTGGGCATGAGTACTATAGATTGGACAGTTCTTATTTTTACACTTGTTGTAGTGGTGGTTTACGGCGTATTCATCGGTCGTGGCCAGAAAAGCAACGCATCTTATCTGAAAGCAGATAATAAAATGCCCTGGTACATTGTGCTTATCGGTATTATGGCGACGCAGGCAAGTGCCATTACATTTCTTTCAGCACCGGGCCAGGCTTATACGGACGGGATGCGTTTCGTACAGTATTACTTTGGTCTGCCTTTGGCGATGATTGTGATCTGTATCACCTTCATCCCGATTTTTCAGCGTTTAAATGTCTACACCGCCTACGAATATTTAGAAAACCGTTTTGATAAAAAAACAAGAGTGCTTACTTCACTGCTTTTTCTTTTTTCCAGAGGCTTATCAACGGGAATTAGTATTTACGCTCCGAGTATCATCTTATCAAGCGTTTTAAACTGGAATATTTATTTAACCAATGTTTTGACAGGAGGTATTCTGTTGATTTATACCTATGTTGGCGGAGCAAAAGCAATTGCCCACACCCAGAAATTACAGTTTCTCATTATTTTGGGAACAATGGCTTTTGCAGGTTTTCTGCTTATTCAGAATATGCCAAATGGAATTGGATTTAAGGATGCGCTTTATCTGGCTGGGAAATCCGGAAAGCTCAATGTAATCACTACAGAATTTGACTGGAAAGACAAGTATAACATTTGGAGCGGGTTGATTGGCGGTTTCTTTCTGGCACTTTCTTACTTCGGGACAGACCAGAGTCAGGTTGGGAGGTATATTACGGCAAAAGACAATACCAATGCTAAAATGGGCTTGCTGCTGAACGGATTGGTTAAAATCCCGATGCAGTTTGCTATTCTCCTGATCGGTGCTTTACTTTTCGCATTCTTTTCTCTGAAACCGGCTCCCATTTATTTTAATGAACGCTCTTATCAGTATTTAAAGGATACACAACCTGAACAGGCTGCGGTTTTTGAAAAAGAACATCAGGATTTACAACTAAAATTTAATGCAGAATCAAAAGAAATTCTGAAGCTGAAAGAAACTCATTCTCCTCAACTGGAAAAAACAATTCTGGATTTTAAAAATACACAAACGCAGGTGAAAACACTTCACGGAAGGGTAGAGGAAGCGATCAATAATTCAAACTATAATGCGGAGAAAACGGATACCAATTATATTTTCCTGTATTTCGTAAAAAATACCCTACCTGTAGGGATGATCGGTTTACTCTTTGCCGTCATTTTTCTGGCCAGCTGGGGCTCCATTTCTGCTGCACTGAATTCCCTTGCCGCCTGCTCATTAAAAGATGTTCATTTAATATTCAGTAAAGAAATTCCTGATGAAAAAACAGAGTTGAAGTATAGCCGTCTGCATACGTTAGCCTGGGGGATTTTCTCAATTGGTGTAGCCATGTTTGCCACGCAAATGGGTTCCCTTATTGAAGCGGTTAACGTATTGGGTTCTCTTTTCTACGGTCCGATATTGGGGATTTTTCTGGTCGCATTCTACTACAAAAAGATCAACGGCGCGAATGTATTTATTGCTGCAATTTTATCAGAAATTACGGTGATTGCCGTGTATCAGTTCGATATCGTTTCTTTCCTTTGGCTTAATGTAATCGGTGCAGCGGCGGTTATTATATTTTCAGCAATCGGATTGCTGTTTTATAAGCAGAAAATAGTAAATTCGTAAACGTACAATAACAAAAACAAACAAATAAAAATATTATGAAAACGATTCTTAAATCTGCGACTGTACTTGTTGCTACCATGACGCTTTCAATGAATGCCTTTGCACAGGACACTAAAAAACCTGCCAGCCCTCCGGCTACGGCTACGGGAAAAATTAAAGATGCAAACATTACCATCGCTTATAGCAGTCCTTCTGTTAAAGGACGTACAATCTGGGGTGGTTTAGAAGCTTATAATAAAGTTTGGCGTGCAGGTGCCAATGAAGCCACTACTTTTGAAACGGATAAAGACATTACTGTTCAGGGTAAGAAACTGGCAGCAGGTAAATACAGCTTTTTCTTAATCCCTAAAGAAAGCGGAACATGGACTGCTATTTTTAATAAAGAGCCAAAGCAATGGGGCGCTTATAAATACGAAGAATCAAAAGATGCTTTGCGTGTTGATGTAAAAACAAAGGCTTTACCAGCAACACAGGAGACTTTAGTGTATAAAATAAACAATAATGGATTCACAATGGATTGGGACAAAATCTCAGTTCCTGTAGAGATAAAGTAAATTTGAATATAAGAAATTAAAATCCCGTTAATACGGGATTTTTTTGTTTAAAACAGATTAAGAATTTCATGATTAAAATGTCGAATACTGAAAAATCAGATTATTATCACCTTATAAAAAATCAGAAATGTAATAGTTCTGAAATGATAATTGTCTTAAATATAGTAAAACACTATAACTGATCTTTGTAGGCTGGAAAGTATTGAACTAAATAGTATGGTTAATAGAAAATTAATAGGAAGCCATTAACCAGTATCTTACTCATAAGTTCCTGATTTTTACGAAAAGCATTATTAAGTTTTTAAAAATAACCTTATGAAAGTAGTCTATACACTTATTCTGATTCTATTGAATTTTCTGCCGATATCAACAGTGCAGGCTCAACAAACATTGTGGGGTAGCCAGCAGGAAAAGGAAAGTTTATACAGTATTCAGGATAGTGTGATGATCCGTACAAGAGATGGAGAGGAGATTTCTGCAATGGTGGTGCGCAAAAAAAATGACAATATTCCAAGACCTGCCGTATTGCAATTTACAATCTATGTGCGGGATCAGGGACGGGATATGCAGTCGCTTAAAGAAGCTGCAGATAGAGGATATGTAGGTGTTATGGCGTATACAAGAGGGAAGCGCTTAAGCAAGTCTGAGATTTATCCGTATGAAACTGATGGAAAAGATGCCTATGATATGATTGACTGGATCAGCAGGCAGCCATGGTGTAACCGTAAAATAGGAATGTATGGCGGAAGCTACAATGGCTTCACACAATGGGCAGCAGCTAAAAATCTTCATCCTGCGCTGAAAACGATTGTCCCTTATGTTGCCAACCGCCCCGGAATGGGACTTCCCATGGAAAATAATATTTTTATCAATCCCAATTACGAATGGTCTTTTTACGTAAGCAACAATAAATATCTGGATAATAAAACGGGTGATGACAGAAAGAGATTCCGCGATATGATGTTCAGATGGTGGGAAACCGGAGCAGCCTATAATAAAATGGATAGTATTGATGGTACACCGAACCGCCTTTTCCAGCGTTGGATAAGTCATCCTGCCTTTGATTCTTATTGGCAGAATATGGCTCCGTATAAAGAAGATTTTACCCGGATTACTATTCCCGTACTGGCATTTGACGGGTATTATAATGATTCTCAAAATTCAGGAATTTATTATCTGCGTGAACTTAACAAGTACAGCCCTGAGACGCCGGCTTATCTGGTAATTGGTCCGTATGGTCATTTCGGAACACAAATCGGAGGACAGGAGGTCATCAACGGATATACAGTGAGTAAAAATGCTTTATTTCCAATCAAGGAATACACTTATCAATGGCTGGATTATATTCTGAAAGGTGCAGAAAAACCTGCTTTTCTAAAAGATAAAATAAACTATCAGGTCATGGGGACAGATGAATGGCGAAGTGCTGCTTCACTGGAGACTATGCATAACAGGTATTTGAAATTCTATCTAAGTCCTGCTAAAATCAGCGATAAGGAGTATTTGCTGAGGCAACATAAACCTGAGCCCAATACCTATTTGGTTCAGAAAGTAGATTTTGCGGACCGTACAATCAGCAATAATGATTATTATCCGGATCCTATTATCCGGGAAAGTGTATCCGGTAACGGCTACGTTTTCATAAGCGAGCCTCTGGATGCTATGCTCGTAAACGGATCATTTCTTGGGAATATAAAACTGAGTATCAATAAAAAAGACGTGGATCTGGGGGTAACCCTTTACGAACTCACACCCGAAGGCAAATATTTTCATCTTTCCTACTATATCGGTCGTGCAAGCTATGCTAAAGACAATACTAAAAGACAATTGCTGACCCCTGGTAAAAAAGAAACCATCGCATTTGAAAATACTCATCTGATCAGCAAACAACTGCAGAAAGGAAGCCGGCTGGTAGTTGTGCTGAATGTCAACAAAAATTCTTTCTCAGAACTGAATTACGGAAGTGGCAAACCAGTAACCGCCGAAACCATTGCCGATGCAAAAGACCCCTTGATTATCCATTGGTTTAATGATAGTTTTGTTGAGGTCCCTGTTTTGAAATAACCAATACTTCCGATTCATGGATTTTAAGTACATTCTCTGTTGGAAATAGAGCGGAAAACTTATTACCGCTCTATAATTTATGATTGGGTTCTTTTGAGTCAATTTAATTATTCCTATAAATATCTTGTTCTCAGAAAAATATTAACCCGTTATTTTCAGGGATTGAATAAGCCCATCAGAGAATTGAAAATGATATTTCAAAACAATAGGACTGCCCGGAAATGTTCCTGAAGCTTCCGCTGATAAGATGTTTTCATTTTCGTTATAATCTAATGGCTCCATGCTGGCCTTGTATTCTTTGTTGGCTTTGTCAATCCAGCTTTCAATTTCTGCTTTTCCGTTGTGGGTTTTGCCTTCATCAAATACTTCTGCCTTTTCGGTAAAACAATTTGCATAGGCTGCACTGTTAAATTCGTTTTGGGCTTTCACTAATTCTGTGACAATGTTTGGTAATTTCATTGTATTGTAAAATATTAAATTGTTGGTACTGTACCGCCATCGATTATAAATTCAGTTCCTGTTAAATAATTGGCTCTCGGTGAAACAAGAAAACCAACTAATTCAGCTACTTCTTCCGGTTCGGCAGGTCTTCCATAAGGGATTCCGCCCAATGCATCCATAACGCTGTTTTGCGCTTCTTCTATAGTACTATTAGCGTTTCTCGCAATTTCACCCAGCCAGGCTTCCGAAGCTGCTGTATTGATCCACCCTGGCGAAACAGTCAGGACCCGAATACCTTTGGGGGTAACTTCGTTCGATAAACTTTTACTATAGTTTCTAAGTCCTGCTTTTGCAGCGGCATATGGCAAAGTAGAATCGTATAAAGGCAATTTCCCCTGAATTGAAGCGATGTGAATAATTACACCACTTTTTCGCTCAATCATTTGTGGTAAAAATCCTCTGTCCAGCCGAACCGGAGCAAGCAGATTAGCCTGTAGGGTTGATTCCCAATCTTCATCAGTTAATGCCGTAAATCCACCAGCGGGCGTTGATGAAGAACCCAGGTTGTTCACAAGAATATCCAGCCTTCCATACGTTGAGAGCATTTCTCTGATTACTTTTTGTGTTCCTTCTGCTTTACTCAGATCGGAAGGAATGAAATGCAGATTGCTGTTTTCTTCTTCAGGTGCGTTTCTTGCGGTAATAATAACTGTTGCACCAGCTTGTAACAGTCTTTCTGCTATTGCTTTGCCGGTTCCTTTTGTTCCTCCTGTTACCAGGGCAATTTTACCTTGAAGTTCGTTGTTGTCATTAAATAGATTTTCCATTGTTCAATTCTTTGATACAAATTTCCGAAGTATCACTTTTTCAGGCAATAACGGAAAATCGAATTGCATAGGGATAATTTATTCCCCTATTGTGCAATTTGGTACATTGGATTAAATTTGTGTATGCACGAAAGAAAAATACCTTTGAATTTAAACTGCGGTCTTGACCTTATTGGTGAAGTCCTTTACGGCAAATGGAAAATCCGTCTGCTGTGGTTTATCAATCAAGGTCATCTGCGCCCAAGTGAATTGCAGCGTAAAATTCCGGATGCTTCAAGACGGGTTTTAAATATCCAGCTGAAAGAACTTGAAGAGCACGAACTTGTTACAAAGAAAATCTATGCCCAGGTTCCGCCAAAAGTTGAATATTACCTCACAGATTTTGGTAAAACCTTAATTCCTGTAATTTCTACATTGGGATATTGGGCTGATGAGAATGAAGACAGGCTGAGAAAAGTAATTTTAAGAAGAATATCAGGGAATAATCAATAGTTCATTAGATTTAAAAATCAATTACCAAAACCTTTATACTTCAGCATAAACAGATAGAATTAAAATTCTTTAATTAATTTTCAGCCAGTTACCAGCTGTTTACTCCATTTTGAAGTGCCTTTTCATAATTTTCTTTATTAAAGCAATAGAGATCTTGTGCCTTATGAGCACCGCCTGTTCGTAATTCATCCAATTTAGTTAGAATTCCTAAATTTTTTATTTTTCTATAGAAATTACCCCTGTTCAGAGTCCTGCCTAATATTGTTTCATATAACCGCTGCAATTCTGTCATCGTAAATTTTTCTGGCAGCAGGTTGTAGCCGATAGGCTTGTAAGTTATTCTTTCCCTGAGTGTTAATAACGCTTTTAAGATGATTTGCTTATGATCCATTGTGATAGAATACTCATCCAGGTTATTCACGTCTAGCCATTCAAATTCGTTACTTAATTCATCAGCTTTTGGAGAAACGTCATGATAATTCACAAGCGCATAATAGCCGATAGAAATAAACCTTTGCTTATGCCACAAAGTATCATCATAATCGCTAAAAACTTCTTCACTTCGGCCATTCTTCCCAAAAACGGAAAATTCTTCCAGGAAAAGATCTGTTACACCAGCGCGCTCACTTAAAATTCTTACTGCTGCGTCATCAATATGCTCTTCTTTCTTAAGGTAGCCACCCGGTAAAAACCATTGATTGTTGAACTTCATCTTAATAGCAAGGACTTTGAGCTCATTTTCGCTGAATCCAAAGATAACAGTGTCAATAGAAATATGAGGAAGATATAACTGATAGGCTTCTGCTGATTTTTCTAAAATCTGTTGATGAGGGTTCATATTTATTTTAATTGTTCGTGCTCAGCAAAGTTAAGGGGATATTAAGGAAAGAACAAACATTCAAGCTTTTTAGCATTACTTTTTGGTAACATAGAATTTACATTTCCGGGTAAATAAATGCTTTTTTCATCATTTTATTTTGTTTTTTTTAATTATAATTTATTGTTATTCAGTGATTTGTTGTTGTGTTAATGTTTTTTTAACATTCATTTGGTTGTATGGAAAAAAGAATGTAATATTGAGTCGCTTCATAATGAAGCAACTAAAAAATATTAAGGAATATAAAAAATTACATGGATAAAATCCTGTTAGCTATTTGTTTAATTTAAAATTAGTTACCTATCTGAAATTCAACATTTCATTACACAATCCAAACAAAAAACAGATTAATTGATAATTATGAAAAACTCAAGACTCCGAATTTCCACTTTGTTGCTCATGTTTTCTTGTGGATCAGCATTTGGCCAGCAAACCGACAGTTTAGCTTTGAGGAAAAAAGCAATAACTTCTTCCAAAGAGGACAACAACAGGAATGTGATGCTCAATGCAGCCAATAATACCAGTCCCCGCGATGTCAATATCGGACTTCCTTCTACTGTTGGAGGAATCACAATTCTTGAAAATGATCTTCCGGTTGTTTATTTTTTCTGGCCTGAACTCCCCAATAAAACATGGAGACAAAGTGTTGGGCTGGAAAGGACTGGACTTTTAAAAATGGATCAGTTGGCCAATACAATGGGAGATCTTGGTTTTGCAGTCAATTCATATGCGCAGACAGGAACTAAAGACCTTAAGATCAAAGGCAAATTTACCACCAGTAATTTTGGCTGGCTACAGGCCGATGCCAATGTCTCGGGGCCTATTTCCAAAAATGGCTGGACCTATACCGCAGGAGCATTTTTGAATTATGATCCCAGTACCTTTAAGTTAGGCTTTGCAAGAAATGTTGATGAAACAAAAATTTTCAGAGCAGGGGTAACCAAGTATTTTAACGACAATAAAGGACAGATTACCGCGCTTTACAAATATGCAGACTCCTATAATGTCGGCAATTATGCCGTATTCCAATACGGGGAAAACGGTAAAGTGACAGAGCTGGACGATTTCAGGATAGGCAGAGACTCTTACGTCGTTAATGACGGGAAGATAAAGATGAAAGATATCCTGTCCGGTAGAGAGTACTGGGCTTCCATGAGCGGAAATGACAACAGGTCAAAATCTCATAATATCGATATCTTTGGTAACTATCTTCTTGATAATGGCTGGAATTTTAAATTTTCAACCCGGGCACATTTTTCCAAAGTAAAAATTTCAACAATTATTCCTTTGAGTATTTTCCAGGCAAATGAGTCAAATGGTTATACACTGGCATCCAATGGGCAGCCTTACTCCGGAGCTGTTGGTACCCAGCTGGCGATGCACACCCCTGAAACACCGGTAACGAGTCTTTCGGGACGTTTTTCATTAAACAAACAGCTGGGAACCCATAATCTGACGATAGGGCTTTTGGAACAGTATTATAAAGTTGACGATTTCACATCCAACCGTTCGTTCTTCTTTCAAACGGTGGGTGCACAGCCTCAAAGGCTGATTGGTCCAAATACAGATGCTGACGGATTCTACAATTACAATGTGGGCGGAGAATTCCACAGCGGTACGGAAAACAAGATATCACTATATGCAACTGATGAATGGAAAGTGTCCGATAACTTTAACCTTAGTTATGGCCTGCATTTAAGACATCATGCGGTTAACGGTACATTCTCCATGACCCCAAGAGCACCGGGATTTACTTTTGGACCTGATGATTTTAAAAATATCAATGAAAATTGGTTCCATGTGGCCGGAAGCCTTAATGCGACCTATAATATTACCAAAAACTTCGGAGTTTTAGCCAACTTCTTATACACAGAAGAAAACAGAAGATTGGAAAGTTATTCCCAGGCTTTTGAACCCAATACCAATAAAATTAAAAGCCCATTGGGAGCATTCGGAGTTTTCTGGAATACCAATTGGATTCAGTTGATTTCTCAGGCTACCTATCTGAAGAAGAATAACAACCTCAACAGATATAATCTGGTAAATCCTGCAAATAGTTCTCAGGCGCAAACCACAACTGTTTATTACGATATTCAGACACTTGGCTGGACCACGGATTTTGTTTTAAAACCATTCAAAGGATTTAATTTACATTATCTGGTTACTTTCCAGAATCCTGTGTATAAGAAATTTAATTTCAATGCTTTCGGGAAGGATTATGATTATAACGACAACAATGTATTAGGGGTTGCTAAAGTTTTAATGGAAATCGACCCAAGCTATTCTATTGACAAATGGAGGTTCTGGGCGAGTTTCAGGTATTTCTCCAAACAATATGCGAATCTTACCAATGCATTATACTTTGCACCAAGATGGGAAACTTTCGGCGGAGTAAGCTATACCGTTAACAAAAACATCAACGTAGGTGCAACAGTGATTAACTTCCTGAACCAAAGAGGAGCCAGTGGAACCATCAATGGTGCCGAATTGATTACAGATGCAAGCCCATATTACGGAAAACTGTTGACAGGAACGTACATTATGCCATTGACAGGCCAATTATCGGTAAACTTTAATTTCTAAAATAGAAACAATGAAAAGAACGGTTTTAAATATTGCAGCATTATTTTTAGGAGTAACAGCATTTTCACAGAATATTCAGATGGTCACGAATTCCAAAGGTCCTGTTTTAGGATATTCCGAAAACTCAGGGGTTAAAATTCTGACAGTTGGTGGAAATAAATTCAAAGATTTAAACAGAAACGGAAAGCTTGATCATTACGAAGACTGGAGACTTCCTGTTGACGAAAGAGCGAAAGATTTAGCTTCAAAGATGACGATCGAACAGATTGCAGGGTTAATGCTGTACAGCGGCCATCAATCTGTTCCTGCACCTGCAGACGGTTTCCGGGCAGGTAAATACAATGGAATGCTGTATAAAGAAAGCGGGGCAAAAGCCTCGGATTTAACAGATCAGCAAAAGAAATTCTTAAAAGAGGATAACCTTCGTCATGTTTTGGTAACAACTGTTGAGTCTCCCGAAATTGCAGCACAATGGAGCAACAACATCCAGGCTTATATTGAAGGGTTGGGATTGGGAATTCCAGCCAATAACAGTACAGACCCGAGACATTCTGCAACTGTAACGGCTGAGTTTAATGAAGGAGCAGGCGGACAGATCTCACTTTGGCCGGATGGCTTGGCAATGGGTGCAACTTTCGACCCGGAATTGGTCAGGAAATTCGGGAACATCGCAGCTCAGGAATACAGAGCATTGGGAATTTCAACTGCTTTATCGCCTCAAATCGATCTGGGAACAGAGCCTCGTTGGTATAGAATCGCTTACGTTTTTTCTGAAAGTCCGGAACTGACAGCAGATTTAGGAAGAGGTTATATTGACGGTTTCCAGACAACCATCGGAAGCAAAAAGGGCTGGGGTAACAAAAGTGTAAATGCTATGGTAAAGCACTGGCCTGGAGGTGGCCCAGAAGAAGGCGGCCGTGACGGTCATTGGGCAATGGGGAAATTCGCGGTGTATCCGGGGAATAATTTCCAGAATCACGTAAAACCCTTTACCGAAGGTGCTTTCAAATTAAATGGAGGAACAAAAGAAGCTTCTGCAGTAATGCCTTATTATACGATCAGCTTTAATCAGGATACAAAAAACGGAGAAAATGTCGGGAATGGTTACAGCAAATATCTGATCACAGACTTACTTCGTGGAAAATACAAATACGATGGTGTGGTGTGTACCGACTGGCTGATTACCGCTGATGAACCCAAAACTCCGGGAGGATTTGCAGGAAAACCCTGGGGTGCTGAGAAATTATCTATTGCCGAACGTCACTACAAAGTGCTGGAAGCCGGCGTTGACCAGTTCGGAGGAAATAATGATAAGGGGCCTGTTCTGGAAGCGTATCAGATGGGAGTGAAAGAACACGGTGAAAAAGCATATCGTGCAAAATTTGAGCAGTCTGCAGTTCGTTTGTTAAGGAATTTCTTCAGAACAGGATTGTTTGAAAATCCTTATGTTAACATTGAAGAAACCAAAAAAATAGTGGGTAATCCTGAGTTTATGAAAGCAGGGTACGAGGCTCAGGTAAAATCTATTGTAATGTTAAAAAATAAATCCAATATTCTTCCTATCAAAGAAAGAAAAACGGTTTACATCCCGAAGAGATATTCTCCGGCAACATTTAACTGGTGGGGAATTTACACGGCTCCTTCTCTGGATTATCCTGTTGACATCGAAAAAATCAAAAAGCATTATAACGTAACCGAAGATCCTGCTAAAGCGGATTTCGCATTGGTTTTTGTGAAAAGTCCGCATAGTGAAGAAGGCGGTTACAGCGATATTGATGCTGCAGAAGGCGGAAACGGCTATCTTCCGATTTCTCTTCAATACAAAACCTATACAGCAACTGAAGCCCGTGAGAAAAGTATTGCAGCAGGTGATCCGGTTGTAGCCCCGAATGTACACGACAGGACATTCAGAAATAAAACTTCAACCGCTACCAACTTTACAGATCTGTTGACCATAGAAAATACGTATAAGGCCATGAACGGAAAACCTGTCATTGTTTCGGTAACAGCTTCAAAACCGATGGTTTTCAACGAATTTGAAAAGCATGCTGATGCCATTCTGATGAACTTTAATGTTTCCAATCAGGCGGTTGTGGATATCGTAACCGGAAAATACGAGCCATCAGGATTACTTCCGCTTCAGATGCCTGCGAATATGGCAACTGTTGAAAAGCAAAAAGAAGATGTTCCTTACGATATGGAAACCCATAAAGATTCCGAAGGTCACAACTATGATTTCGGATACGGAATGAACTGGTCCGGTGTGATTAAAGATGCAAGAACAGAGAAATATAAAAAGTAATTGATAATTCCGGGTCTGTATTTTACAGGCTCAGAATTTTGCCTTTTGTAGTAAAAAACAATTTAATATGAAAATCAGATACACAATCTATTCATTAATGCTGGGTTCATTGATGTTTGCTCAGGAAAACCTCGATTTCAGTGGAAAAAAAGAAATAATTTCACCCGAAATCAAAGGTAAAAACGTTACATTCCGCCTTCGTGCACCAGAGGCAAAAACAGTAATACTACAAGGAAACTGGATGCCGGGAAAAGGTTGGGAACCGGGAACAGTGGAATTAAAAAAAGATGCAGATGGAATCTGGTCGTTCTCTGAAAATGATCTGGCTCCTGATATCTATACCTATTCTTTTATTGTGGATGGCGTAAAAGCCAACGACCCGAACAATTCTTATCAGGTTCGTGATGTTTCATCGGTGATGAGTATGATTTTGATTGATGGAAAACAATCTGAAAATTATAAAGTTCAGAACGTCCCGCACGGAACCGTTTCCAAAAGATGGTATCAATCAAGCGGGTTGAAAGAAGACAGAAGATTAACGGTTTATACTCCTCCGGGATATGAAAATTCGAAAGAAAAATTCCCGGTTTTATACCTTTTACACGGGATGGGTGGTGACGAAGAAGCATGGACGACCTTGGGAAGAGCCTCACAGATTCTGGATAATCTGATTGCTCAGGGAAAAGCAAAACCTATGATTGTTGTAATGCCAAACGGTCATACAAGCAATTCTGCAGCGCCGGGCGAATCTTCCAAAGGTTTTTATAAGATCGATATGAGAACACCGGATATTTTCAGTGGTGATATGGAAACTTATTTCAAGGAAATCATGGAATTTACAGAGCACAATTACCGGGTAAAATCAGACGCAGGAAACAGAGCAATTGCCGGACTTTCAATGGGTGGATTCCATTCATTGTATATTTCTGCCAATCAGCCGAAAACGTTTGATTATGTAGGGCTGTTTTCTCCGGCAATTCTTCCGCCTGATGAAAAGAAAAGTCTTGTTTATCAGAATTTAGATCAAAAACTGAAAACTCAGCAAACCAATTCATACAAATTGTATTGGATTGCCATCGGAAAGACAGATTTTCTCTATAAAAACGTGACAGAATATCGTGAAAAACTCAACAGGATGAACTTCAAATACCAATACGTAGAATCCGAAGGCGGTCATACGTGGAGCAATTGGAGAACCTATCTGAATGATTTTCTTCCTCAGTTATTTAAATAAACAAATTGAAAATGAAAAGAATATTCATAACCGCACTGTTTATAGCAGGAATATACAATGTGTACGCTCAAAAATCTATTCCTTTATACCAGGGAAAGGCACCGGGAACAGAAAACTGGAAGCAGAAAGAAGCACAGCAATTCAGCGAGCTGTTCAAAACAGAAGTTGTTTTCAATGTGTCTCAGCCTTCAATACTAATTTTCGAGGCAGATAAAACCAAGGCTAACGGAACAGTTGTTGTTATTGCTCCCGGCGGTGGCTTTCAAAGCTTATCGATCAATCGTGAAGGAGTTGATATGGCAAAAAAGCTCGCAGAAAACGGAATTACAGCAGTTGTTTTAAAATACAGATTGCTGGAAACGAAATCTAATGATCCTGCCAAAGAAATGATGGAAAATATCAAAGACAGAAATGCTTTTGATGCCAAAACAGCTCCTGTTAAAGTGATGGCCGGAGAGGATATCAGAACAGCAATTTCATATATCAGAACGCACGCGAAAGAACTGAAGATCAATCCTGAAAAATTAGGTGTGATTGGATTTTCTGCCGGTGCCAGTGTAATTTTAGAAAGTGTTCTCCATAGTAAAGATGCTTCAACGTTACCAAACTTTGCCGCATCCATTTATGGTGGACCAAGTCAGGAAATTCTAAATACCGAGGTTCCCAAAGCTGCTCTTCCACTATTTATATGTGCCGCGAGTGATGATCAACTGAAACTGGCGCCAAAATCAGTTGTATTGTATAACAAATGGCTGGAAGCAGGTCAGCCTGCTGAACTCCATATCTATGAAAAAGGAGGTCATGGCTTTGGTATGGGAAAACAAAATCTTCCCGTTGACAACTGGTCTGATGTGTACCTTGACTGGTTGAGGTTCCATAACTTTTTGTAGTTATTTAATCAATTTAATACTTTTTATATAGTTTCTTACATGGCATTTTCTGTCCAAGGGCAGCAGAATGTGCTGTGGTTTCTGGAATAGCATTTCAAGCTTATACTGTGTTTAATAAAAACTAAATCTAAATATGAATAAGAATACATCAACACTGACCGGACTTTTTTCCGGGAACAAATATTCAGTATTGTTTTTGGCTTTAATGGGGATATCACCTCTTACAAAGGCTCAAAATAACCCAACTATTACTGTTGACGGAAAAGCGTTCAAAGATCTCAACAAAAATGGTAAACTGGACGTCTGGGAAGATACAAGACTTCCGGTTGATCAAAGAATAGATGCCATTGTCAGCCAAATGACCAATAAAGAAAAGGTTGATCTGCTGATTGGAACAGGCATGCCCGGAATTGAAGTTTTGACCGGACCTGTAGGTGATTCAAAGCAGGGACTTGTTCCCGGAGCTGCAGGTGGAACAGCTAATCTGGACAGATTCGGAATTCCCGCTACTGTTGTGGCGGATGGACCTGCAGGCTTAAGAATTGCACCAACCAGGGGAAAAGATTCCAAAACGTACTATGCAACGGCATTTCCTGTAGGAACAGCTTTGGCTTCAACCTGGAACAAAACGCTATTGGAAGAAGTAGGAAAAGCAATGGGGAATGAAGTGAAAGAATACGGCGTTGATGTTTTGCTGGCGCCTGCCTTGAATATTCAACGAAATCCATTAAACGGAAGGAATTTCGAGTATTATTCAGAAGATCCCTTAATTTCAGGGAAAACTGCTGCGGCAATTGTCAATGGAGTCCAGTCCCAGGGAGTGGGAACTTCTATCAAACATTTTGCTGCGAATAATGAGGAGACCAATCGTTTAACAATCAATGCACATGTATCTGAAAGAGCATTGAGAGAATTATATCTGAGAAATTTTGAAATCACCGTAAAAGAATCTCAGCCCTGGACTGTAATGTCATCTTATAACAAAGTGAATGGGGTGTATACTTCAGATTCCAGAGATTTATTAACTCAGATTTTAAGAAACGAATGGGGATTCAAAGGAATCGTGATGACTGACTGGTTCGGTGGATTTCCCGGATTTGAATCCATCAGAACGGGAGGAATTTCTGATGTTGTAAAACAGATGAATGCAGGAAATGACCTGTTGATGCCTGGAATTCCGGCACAGAAAAAAGCGTTGCTGGAAGCTTTGGATTCAGGCCGGTTACCACAGGAAGTGGCGGATCTCAACGTGAAAAGAATGTTGGAATATATTTTCAGAACGCCAACATTTGCACATTATAAATACAGTGACAAACCAGATCTGAACGCACATGCTGCGGTAACCAGAAGTGCTGCGGCGGAAGGAATGGTTTTGCTTAAAAATGAAAACAATGTTTTACCTTTTGCAGACAAGCAGAAAGAAGTTTCCTTGTTCGGAGTGACCTCTTATGCCTGGATTACAGGAGGTACAGGAAGTGGCAGTGTCAACAACAAACATACGGTTTCACTTTTGGAAGGGCTGAATGCTGCAGGGTATAAATTAGACAAGGAGCTGGTAGAATTGTATAAACCGCATGCTGAAAAAGAAGCTGCAGCAGAAAAGGAAAGAAGAAAAGCCAGGGGAATTTTGGCATTGCCGGAGAGGCTGCCTGAAATGAAAATGGATGATGCCTTCATCGCTAAAAAAGCGGAAACTTCTGAAATTGCTTTTGTAACATTGGGAAGGAATTCCGGGGAAGGAGGTGATAGAGTAGTGAACAATGACTTTAATCTGGCAGCGGAAGAAATAGAAATGCTTGATAAAATTTCCAAAGCTTTCCACGCAAAAGGAAAAAAAGTAGTAGTCATATTGAATATCGGTGGGGTTATTGAGACTGCTTCATGGAAAGATAAGGTAGATGCCGTTTTATTGGCCTGGCAGCCCGGTCAGGAAGGAGGGCATTCTGTGGCAGATGTAATTTCCGGAAAAGTAAATCCTTCCGGAAAACTGACGATGACTTTCCCTGTAAATTATGCAGACCATACATCAGCAAAGAATTTTCCGGGAGAACCATTGGATAATCCTGCAGATGTAACTTATAAGGAAGGTATTTATGTAGGATACCGCTATTTTAATACTTTTGGAATAAAACCTTCGTTTGAATTCGGATATGGAAAGTCGTACACCGATTTTGAGTATTCAAATATTAAAACAAATTCTAAGACCTTTAATGATCATTTAGAAGTAAGTGTCAACATTAAAAACAAAGGAAAAGTATCAGGAAAAGAAATCGTTGAACTGTATCTTTCTGCACCGGGCAAGACCATTGACAAACCAAAATCTGAATTAAAAGCTTATGCAAAAACAAAAGAATTAAATCCGGGAGAATCACAAACGATTATTTTAACTTTAAACAAGAAAGATTTAGCTTCGTTTGAAACGGGAAAATCAGCATGGGTAGCTGAAGCCGGAAGATATAAAATTCTGGTAGGTGCTTCGTCGTTAGATATCAGGCAGAAGACAGAAGTTGATGTAACAAAAGAATTGGTAATTGAAAAGGTAGAACATATTCTCCCTGCTGATAAGCAATTTGAAGATCTGAAGTCCCAACAATAATGAAAATAAAATAGGTTTTAGCGATAACTGAAACCTGTCAAGTAGGCAATACAATAGGCTTGATAAGATTTTCTATGAAAGTGTTCGAAAATTGTAGTTTGTTTGAGCCGGATTAAACAAGAATTAGCTATTCCAAATCTGGTATTAAATTTCTTGTAGTTGTCAAGTTTTTTACAATGTAATTTTAAATGTCTGAAATATTTGAAGTTGAAATAGTTTGACTTTATTCTACTTTGATAGGCTTATATCATTCCATAAAGATTTACGAATAATATGGTAGAATATTTAGCTTGTATTCAGCTGATGGGATTTATTTAGTGATGAAATTTTGCACATTCAGGTATATAATAACCTCATTAAAAAAGTGTTTTAAAAATTAAAATATACTTTTTGGTATAATTTATTTGTTTTTAAAAAATACTTTTTAGTATATTTGCAATGTTAAATCAAAATATAATGTTAACCAAAGCAGAAAAAACAAAGCAATTTATTCTGGAAACAGCAGCACCACTTTATAATGAGAAAGGGATTTCTGGTGTGAGTATAGATGATGTTTTAGAAGCCACAAAATTAACAAAAGGCTGTATTTACGGGCATTTTAATGGTAAAGACGATTTATCGGAACAAGTGATTGATTATTCACTAAATAAAATGTCAGTTAAAATGTTAACAATTGTTTCTCAGGGGAGAACAGCTAAGGAAAAAGTTTTTCTTTATCTTGATTTTTACAAAAATCCGATTGATACATTTATAGCGGGCGGTTGCCCGATATTCAATACGGCGGTGGAAGCTGATGATAATTTTCCGATTATTAAAAAGAAAGTTGCAGCTACTTTAAGAGCCGGACAACAAGGAATAGCTAATGTTTTACAGGAAGGAATTAATAATCTGGAGTTTTCAGAGAAGCTTAATCCGGAAGCTTTTGCATTCAAAATGATGGCGGCTGTAGAAGGCGGCATTATTCTGTGCAGAACAATGGAAACCTCAAAACCAATGATAGAATTGGTTAAAAGTTTAAAAAATGAATTAGAGCTGTATTCACTCTAATTTTTTTTAATACAGAATATACTTTTTAGTATATTTTAGAAGTGATGGTATTTAGAAATCAAATTCAAAAAAATAAAATATGAACAACAGGTTATTTGAAAGCTATGAGCTTAACGGACAAAGTTTAAACAACAGAATCGTAATGGCTCCCATGACAAGAGCCCGTTCTGCAAACGAAGGGAATATCGCAACAGAACTTACAGCAGCCTATTATGCACAACGTGCAACAGCTGGACTTATCATCAGCGAAGGAACTTTTATCAGCGAAGAAGCAATTGGGTTTATCAATGTTCCCGGAATTTATACTCAACCTCAAATAAAAGGCTGGAAAACCGTAACCCAAGCTGTTCACGATAAAAACGGTAAAATATTTGCCCAGCTTTGGCACACAGGAGCATATTCTCATCCGGATTTACATAACGGAAAATTACCTTTGGCACCTTCAAATGTTAATCCGAACCAACAAGCTTTCGCACCGGAAGGTTTCAAACCAACCGTTACTCCACAGCCAATGACGATTGAAGATATCAAAAGAACAATTCAGGATTTTAAAAATGGAGCAATCAATGCTTTTGAAGCTGGTTTTGATGGGGTAGAACTTCATGGTGCCAACGGATATTTGCTGCAACAGTTTTTTAGTAAAAATTCTAACGACAGAACTGATGAATACGGAGGAAACCCAGAAAACAGAGCCAGAATTCTATTCGAAATTTTAGATACCATCCAGGAAGTTGCCGATATCAGAAAAGTGGGTGTTCGCCTCAATCCTTCTTTGAACGGAATTATGGGAATTGATGTGGATGACGAAACCATCGCAACCTATGACTATATGATTAACAGACTAAACGACTATGATTTGGCTTATATACATTTAATTGAACCCTTCACAGACGTTACCGACAACGAAAATGCCATTCAGGAGGTCGCGAGACATTTCCGAAAAATTTACAACGGAACTATTATCATCAACCGTGCTTTCAACAAAGAAACGGCGACTAAAGTTTTGGAAAGTGGTGATGCAGATTTGGTGTCATTTGGAGTTCCCTTTATCGCTAATCCAGATTTAGTAGAGCGTTTCAAAACCGATACCGCTCTTAATGTACCCAATCAGGAGACTTTTTACACACCGGGAGAAAAAGGTTATACAGACTATCCTTTTTTAACTATCTAAAATAATTGGGGCGACCGGGCAGGCTCTTCACTCTATCTTTTGTTCCGCTAAAGCTCCACAAAAGGATGCCGTTGCACCCGAGGCCTTTTGGCCGAACTGTACGAAGTAAATCCCTGTCGCAAAGCAGTCAATCATTATAAATTTTCAACAAAAAATAACAATTCAACAAAATGAAAACAACAGGAAATACCCTATTCATCAGTGGCGGAAGTGCCGGAATAGGCTTAGCAATCGCTAAAAAATTAAATCAAGCAGGTAATAAAATCATTATCAACGGAAGAAATGAAGAACGTCTCCAAAAAGCTTTGTCAGAACTGACGGATGCTGTTGGAATTCAGGGAGATCTATCCATTGAAGCAGATAGAATCCGTATAGCAGAAGAGCTGAAGACAAATCATGCTGATGTAAATGTCATCATAAACAATGCAGGAGCTGCATTCGGCTATTTATTAAGCGAAACCACCAACGCTCACGAAAAAGCTCAGATTGAGATGAATACCAATTATTTTGCCATCATCCATTTTACAGAACTGATGATTCCTCATTTATTGGAAAAAGAAGAATCAGCGGTTGTTAATATTTCGTCTATTGCGGTCTACGGAAGTCACAAATTCTTACCAACCTATGGAGCAACAAAAGCTGCTTTGCATAGTTACACAACTGCATTGAGACAAACTTATGAAGAACAGAAAAACCTTCACATTTACGAAGTGTATCCACCTTTGGTCAATACAGATTTCTCTGCGGAAATCGGTGGTGCTGCGGGAATTCCGCCAAGTGAGGTGGCAGATGAATTATTCATCGGACTAGAAAATAATCTATTCGATATTCCTGTGGGAGATTCAAAAATTTATGCAAATGCAATTGGAGAAGCAATGGCAAAGTTAGTTCAGGCTTAAAAGAAATAACTAATATAAACCATTTATTTTCTGTAACTTAATGCAGGCTATGATTGGTTTATTTCATTTTTAAATTTTATGGTCATGAATTTAAAAGATAAAACCATTCTGATTACGGGAGGAGCTTCCGGAATTGGGCTTGAAGCCGCAAAACAATTTTTGGCTTTAGGGAATAAGGTCATTATTACAGGAAGAAATCAGACGAAATTAGATGCCGTTAAAAAACAGTTTTCTGAAATAATGGTCATTCAATCTGATGCCGCGAAAGAGAAAGATGCAGTTGCTCTATATGAAAAAGTAAATGCTTTAGGCGGTATTGATATTTTATACAACAATGCAGGAGTTGGTGTTCACCCAATGAATTTGGGTATTGCTAATGAAAAACATTTGGAGGGTGCAGCGTATGAAATGGAAGTCAATTATTTGGGTGTTATTCGTCTGAATAACCTTTTTATGGAAATGCTGAAATCCCGTCCGGAATCTGCAATCATTAATACAACGTCTATTCTCAGCATTGTTCCATCGGTATTGGAAGCTACATATTCTGCTTCAAAATCGGCTTTGGCATTTTATACAAAATCATTGAGATCACATTTGCAGTCAATAAACGCTTCAGTGAAAGTCTTCGAATTGTTGCCGCCGTTGGTTGATACCGATATGGTTGCAGACCGACAGGATAAAAAAAATAAGTACCACAGAATTGGTAAAAGGTCTTATGGTAGGAATGCAAAAGAATATTGACACGATAAGAGTAGGCGATACAAAAGCACTTTATCTTCTTAATCGAATTGCGCCTAAAAAAGCATACGACATAATCAATGCAAAAAAAGAATTCACAAAACTGAAATAATTATGAAAGCATTTTTAATCAATAAGTACACGAAAGAGGATTTGCAGTTGGCGGATGTTTCTGTCCCAAAAATCAAAGACAACGAAGTCTTGATAGAAATTTATGCATCAGGCTTAAATCTTTTAGATTCTAAAATCAAAACTGGCGAATTCAAACTGATTCTTCCCTACAAAATGCCACTTATTTTAGGTCACGACCTTGCAGGAGTTGTAAAAGAAGTTGGGAAGAATGTAAAAAAGTACAAAGTTGGAGATGAGGTTTACTCTCGACCTGCCGATTTTCATATCGGGACTTTTGCAGAATATATTGCAGTTAGAGAGGAGGATTTGGCTTTTAAACCGAAGAATCTTTCGATGGAGCAAGCATCTTCGGTTCCTTTGGTTGCGTTGACGGTTTGGCAGGCTTTGGTGGAAATAGGACAGGTTAAAAAAGGACAAAAAGTATTTATTCAAGCGGGTTCCGGAGGGGTGGGAACTATTGCTATTCAGTTGGCAAAACATCTTGGAGCGATCGTTGCAACAACTGCGAGTACCAAAAGTTTTGATTTTCTTAAAGAATTGGGAGCCGATGTTTTAATTGATTATAAAACACAGGATTTTGAAGCGGTATTGAAAGATTATGATCTCGTTTTGAACAGTCAGGATAACAAAACACTTGAAAAATCTTTAAATATTCTAAGGGCAGGAGGTAAGATCATTTCAATTTCTGGTCCGCCAACACCGAAATTTGCAAAGGATATCAATGCGAATTGGCTGGTGAAAACAGCAACAAGATTTCTGAGCTTTGGAATTAAGAAAAAAGCAAAAAAATTGGGTGTTGATTACACATTTCTTTTTATGAGAGCAGATGGAAAACAATTAGCCGAGATGACAAAACTGATAGAATCGGGAATAATAAAACCTGTTTTAGATAAAGTATTTCCGTTTGAAGAAACCAATAAAGCTTTGGAATATGTTGAAAGTGGAAGAGCAAAAGGAAAGGTTGTGGTGAAGTTGAAATAATCGTGAAAGTGTAAAATGTTGGGTCAATTATTTAATAATATTAATTTAGGCAATTAAATTATATACTTGAATGTACCCAATCAAAAAAATATAATATTATTTAGTTTATGTATCAACGAGTAACAAAATTTATTTTCTCTTTATGTTTTCTAATGTTATTGCCAAATGTGTAATATTAATTTTAATGTATTTAGTTTTAATCTATTAGATAACTCTTCCTTCAGTATTGAAATAATGAACTTTAAGTAATTGAAATAAAAAAAAATGAACGTTGTTCAAAAAATGTTCATACATTTGCAGAAGAAATTCGATTATGAGTATTAGCGAAAGAAAACAACAGGAAAAAGAAGCATTAAGGTTATTAATCCTAAATGGTGCAAAAAAATTATTTGTTGAGAAAGGAATCGACCAAACGACCATTAGGAATATTGCTGACAAAATTAACTATAGTGTAGGAACAGTATATGTTTATTTCAAAGATAAAAATGCTATTCTTCACGACTTACATTCCATTGGTTTTAAGGAGTTGGGAGGTTATTTTAAAGAGTTACTTTCCATAGAAGATCCTATGCAGAGAATTCGTAAAATGGGTATAATCTATATGAAATTTGCCTTGGAGAATTCTGAAATGTATGACCTGATGTTCAATTTGCGAGCTCCGATGGAGTATCTGGAAAATACAGACAATGACTTATGGTCGGAAGGAAATGAAACCTTTGGTTACGTTAAAAAAACGGTTGAAGATTGTATGTCCAGAGGTCATTTTAAAAATCATAATTCTGAAGCATTAGCTTTTATGATCTGGAGTTTGGTGCATGGAATGTGCAGTCTTGAAATTCGTCAAAGAACAAAAGGGTTAAAATTCAGTAGTCCTGATACTATTATGACGGAAGGGTATAATGAATTTTTAATAATGATAGAAAAATTATAAAATTTTTTTGATTAAAAAAAATGAACAAAGTTCAAATTATGAACATTGTATATATTGTTAAGAAGAATTTCAGTCTTTTAGAGATAAAAGGTAAAATTTGAATTTATAATATTAACTATGGACAGAAGAAATTATTAAGTAACAGATCATTACATTTTTGTTGATCTGGTTCCTTCCGTCTTTTTTAAAGTTTCGATATGGAATTAAGCAATCAAAAAATTTACGATACAATTATCGTAGGTGGCAGTTATGCAGGACTTTCTTCTGCATTGACCCTCGGACGTTCTTTGAGAAATGTCTTACTTATTGACAGTGGAAATCCCTGCAATAAACAAACCCCTCATTCACAAAATTTCTTAACGAGAGACGGAATGCCTCCAGGAGAAATTGCGAAAATAGCCAAGGAAGAAGTTTCTAAATATCCTTCCATTGAGTTTTACAATGGTTTCGCAGTCAACGGAAGCAAAATACTGGAAGGTTTTTTAATCAAGACTTCAGATGGCAAATCATTTAAAGGTAAAAAACTAATTTTTGCTTCCGGAATTTTAGATATACTGCATGACATCAAAGGATTCGCCGAATGTTGGGGTATATCCGTTATACACTGTCCTTATTGTCACGGATATGAGTTCAGGAACAAAAAGACAGCTATTTTAGCGGAAGGAGATCGTTTGATATATTTTACGTCATTAATTAGAAATCTGACCGATAATGTAACCTTAATTACATCAGGTAGAACTACCAATAATGTTGATGGTATTGATACGCTTAAAAAAAATGGCGTAAAAGTAATTGAGAAAAAAATTTCAGAAATAGAACATCATAACGGATATGTCAATAAGGTCATTTTTTCTGATGGAACAGCTGAGAGTTTTGAAGCAATGTACGCACCCGTACCATTCCAACAACATTGTACCATTCCGAAAGAATTGGGATGTGAAATGACAGATACAGGTCTGATTAATATTGATTCATTACAAAAAACAAGCGTGGATGGGATCTATGCAGTAGGTGATAACTCTAATCCATTAAGATCAGTTGCATTGGCAGTTTCGTCAGGAAATGTGGCAGGAGTTGGAGTTAATTCTGAGCTATCTGCTGAAATGTTTTTGTAGATAAACAATTGACTTTCCTGATACAATTTGCTATAATAAATGTCCCTCCTATTCTCCAATAAATTCTTTTCCTGAGCTATTTCCTAAGGAAAAAGAGTTGATCGATGTCTTTTATAGGAATAATAATGAGTAATCAAATATTACTCTGTAATAAGCTAAGAGCTTTTTTTTACTTAAAATTTTGAACAATGTTCAAATTATAAACAATGTATAAATAAAATGAAAAAATTATCAACAGTAGTTTTGTTTTGCCTCGGATTTTTCGGGTATTCCCAAAGCTATCTCGACCGTTATATCAAAACCGGTCTGGAAAATAACGAAATCATTAAACAGAAAAACTTCGACATTAATAAGAGTCTATATGCCTTGAAAGAAGCAAATTCTCTGTTTTCGCCGACAGTGGCTTTCGTCGCAAATTACACGATTGCGGACGGTGGTAGAACCATCGATATTCCAATCGGGGATATGTTGAATCCTGTGTACAGCACATTGAATCAAATCACGAATTCCAATGCTTTTCCAATCTTAGAGAATCAGTCTGTATTAATTAATCCCAATAATTTCTACGATGTAAAGATTCATACGACGATGCCTCTTTTGAATTACGAGATTATTTATAACAAAAAAATCAGGGCGCAACAGACTACTCTGCAAAAGATCGAACTGGAAATCTACCAACGTGAACTGGTCAAGGAAATAAAAATTGCCTATTACAAATATTTACAGTCGGTGGAAGGCATCAGAATTTATGAAAATGCTTTGGCGATCGTTAAAGAAAATCAAAGAGTGAATAAATCGCTTTTCAAAAATGACAAGATCAACCGAACGGCTGTTTTACGAAGTGATAATGAAGTTACAAAAATTGAGGCGAATCTTGAAACCGCGAAAAATACAAGCAAAAATGCTAAAGCTTATTTCAACTTTCTTCTCAATCAAAAACTGGATTCAGACATCGAAATTGATGATAATATGGAATTGCCTGCGGAACTCATCGCAGAAAATATCATCAACAGAGAAGAGTTGAAACAACTGGGGCAGGCGAAAGAGATTAACGAAAATGTTTATCAATTAACAAGATCTAATTGGTTTCCAAAATTAAGCGGTTTTGCAGATTTGGGAATACAGGATTTCGATTTTAAAGTAGATAAATCTTCCCACTATTATTTCGCAGGTCTAAGCCTTGAATGGAATATTTTTTCTGGCAACAAGAACAAATATAAACTGAAGCAGGTTGATGAGGAGAGCAAAAAGATTAGTTCTCAAATTGATAATGTGAAACAGCAGTTGCTTTTGCAGTTCGAAGTTTCACAAAACAATTTAAGATCAGCTTTGGAGCAATATGAATCTGATAACAAACAAAAAGAAACCGCTAAAAAATACAACGGCGACGTCACCAGACTGTACAAAGAAGGGATGGCAATCTACATCGAATTGCTGGATGCGCAAAATCAGGTGGTCAACACAGAACTCAATGCCAATATTTCATTGTATAATTCCTGGATTGCCTTTGCAGAAATGGAAAGAGCCAATGCCTCATTTAATTTAAATAAATAAAAATGATAACTATTATGAACAAAACAATCACAATATCACTCCTTTCCTTTTTCCTGATCTCGTCCTGTAAAGAAAATAAAAAAGAGATAAAATCATTTGAAAGTGCCGAGGTCATTCCCGTGAAAACTGCAACTGTTGGCTCTTTGGCATTGGCCGGAAACATCAGCACGTCCGGTTTGGTAACGACAGAAAATGAAACGACTTATTCCTTCAAGATTGGTGGAGTAGTGAACGGCGTTTTTGTGGAGGAAGGTCAGTTCTTCAGAAAAGGTCAGCTTTTGGCGACTTTGGATGAAACGGAAATCCGTGCAGGTCTCAACCAATCTGATTTGAATGTTCAAAAAAACGAACGTGATTACAAGCGTGCCACGAATCTATATAAAGACAGTGTATATACTTTGGAGCAGGTTCAGAATACCAGAACAGGTTTAGACATTGCACGAAAGCAGAAGGATGCTGTTGCATTTAATGTAAAATACTCAAAAATCTACGCAACTGCTGATGGTTTTGTATCCCAGAAAGTAGCCAATAAAGGTGAAATTGTAGGTCCTGGTTCACCTGTTCTACTTATCAATGAAACTTCAAACAATAATAATTATTTGCTGAAAGTTGGTTTAACGGATACTGAATGGGCATCTACGAAGATCGGGCAGAAAGCAATTGTAACACTGGACGGCTATCCTGATAAAAAATTCGATGCCTTTGTTTTCAGAAAATCGCAGTCGGCAGATCGGGCAATCGGATCTTTTCAGGTAGAATTGAAACTGACGATGAATGACAATAAACCCGCCGTAGGAATGTTCGGAAAAGCAGAAATCAAAACCGACCATTCTGAGGATTTTATCGTGATTCCTTACAATTCTCTGCTTGAAGCTGATGGAAACAAAGCTTTTGTCTATGTTGTTGAAAATACTAAAGTTAAAAAAAGACCTGTAACGATTGCCAAATTTGAAAATGACAAAGTATTCATTCAGGACGGACTTCAGAAAAGTGACAAAATCGTGATTTCCAACAGTGCCTATCTGAACGAGCAATCCACTATTAAAATCATTAAATAAGAACGGATGAAAATTACAAATTTTGCAGTAAAAAACTACCAGTTTACGCTGATCATATTTCTTCTCGTTGCAGTAGTCGGTTTCCTTACGCTCTTCACAATGCCCAGAGCAGAAGATCCCTCAACACATCCGCCACAATATCTGATCACAGTTATTTATCCCGGAACGAGCCCGAAAGATATGGAAGAACAGGTGGTGAAACCGATTGAAAATAAGATCTACGGATTGGAGAATATAGATAAAATTCTGACGACCGTTGAGGATGGTGTTGCCGCTTTTCAGGTGAAATTCAAATATGGAGTTGATGTTGACAACAAATATCAGGAAATTTCAACCGAAATGAATGCACTGAAGAACAGTGAGCTTCCCAAGGATATTTATCAGATCAAAACAGAAAAAATATCATCTTCCGATGTGAAAATACTTCAGGTTGCTTTGGTTTCAGAAAATGCTTCTGAGAAAAAACTGCACGATGAGGCCGATAAGCTTAAATCCAAATTAGAGAAAATCACCAATCTCAAAAATGTGATCTATTCCGGAATTCCCGAACAGGAAATCAGAGTAGATTTAAAATTAGATAAATTGGCTCAGCTGAGAATTCCACTCAATGTAGTGATGGGAAGTTTACAAAGTGAAGCAGCCGATATTCCGGGTGGAAGCATTGATATGGATACCAAAATCTTCAACGTAAAAACCAGCGGGAAATTCAAGAATGAAGAAGATGTTGCAAACACTGTAATCTACAATGCCAACGGAAAGATCGTCTATATGAAAGACGTTGCCGAGGTAGGTTACAAATCTCAGACGGTGGATCATATCACGAGAATCAACGGACACCGCTGCGTTTTGGTTACTGCGGGAATGAAAGATAATGTGAATATTACTGATGTTCAGAAAGAGTTTTCTCCGATTGTTGAAGAGTTTTCAAAAAGCCTTCCTGAAAACATTAAACTGATTAAAAATTTCGATCAGGCCAATATGGTTTCTCAACGATTGGGACATTTAGGATTTGATTTTGGATTGGCAATTGTCTTGGTTATCATTACCTTATTGCCGTTGGGTTCCCGTGCATCAATTATTGTAATGATCTCGATTCCGTTATCATTGGCATTAGGACTCATTGCGATGAATGCGTTAGGATTTTCATTAAATCAGTTAAGCATCGTGGGATTGGTGGTTGCTTTGGGACTGTTGGTGGATGACAGTATCGTGGTCGTTGAGAATATTGAAAGATGGTTGCGTGAAGGGCATTCCAAAAAAGATGCGGTTCTGAAAGGTACCCAACAGATAGGAATGGCGGTTGTAGGTTGTACAGCGACATTGATCATCGCATTTTTACCATTGGCATTCCTCCCGGATGTAGCAGGTGAGTTTATCAGAAGTCTTCCAATGGCGGTTATCACGAGTGTTTTAGCTTCGATGCTGGTTGCTTTGACTTTAGTTCCTTTTTTGGGAAGCAAGTTTTTGAAAACCCACGACCACGAGGGCGGAAATATTTTCCTTCAGTATCTTCAGAAATTCCTGACGAACAGTTACAAAGGAATTATGCCTAAAGCGTTGAAATATCCTAAAATTACCATCGCAATTTCAGTTGGATTGAGCGCATTGGCATTTGTACTATTCAGTTTTACAGGATTTAAACTGTTCCCGACTTCTGAAAAACCAATGTTCTTGATCAATATCAAAACACCGCTTCAGTCCAATATCTCGGAAAGCGACCGTGTGGCGAAAATTGTTGAATCTGAACTGAAAAATCACAAGGAAATTACCTATTATACCTCCAATGTCGGAAAAGGAAATCCACAGATCTATTACAATGTCCATCCACAGGACAGGAAACCGGATTTTGCTCAGATCTTTGTTCAATTGGATGATGAAGCAAAACCTGAAACAAAGACAGAACTGATTGAAACCTTGAGAGAAAAATTCAAGACAATGCCTTATGCCAAAGTGGAGGTCAAGGATTTTGAACAGGGTACACCGATTGAAGCGAATATTGTGGTGCGATTGTTCGGGGAAGATCCTGTTGTTTTGAGGCAACTGTCTTCACAGGTTGAAAATATTTTGAGAAAACAGGAAGGTACGGTGTATATCAATAATGAACTGAATATCTACAAAACCGATGTCAAAGTTAAGATCAACAAAGAAAAAGCAAGAACACTGGGCGTGATGACAAGCGAAGTGGATAAGGTTATACGTCTTGCCGTGGCCGGATTACCGGTTGGAGATTACATCGATGACCGTGGAGATGCCAGAACGGTGACTTTAACATTGCCAAGAGAAAAATTTTCCAATCTGGAGGCTTTGAAAAACTTGTATGTCAACAATGTTCAGGGAGCACCCATCGCTTTGAATCAGATTGCGGCTGTTTCTTTTGAAACTTCACCAACAGCCATCAATCATTTCAATAAATCCCGTTTTGCAAAAGTAACGGCAATGTCGGCAAAAGGATATTATGCAAATGATCTCTTGGAGGATATTATTCCTCAATTGGATAAACTGAAAATGCCCGCAGGTTATTCCTACAAATTGGCAGGAGAAAAAGAATCGGAAGGGGATGCATTGGGTGGAAATTTTCTTTCCGTGATTATCTTAAGTACATTTTTATTTATTGCAGTGTTGTTGCTTCAGTTTAAAACCTTCAAAGGAATCATCATTGTATTGTCAATCATTCCTTTGGGAATTTTAGGTGGTGTGATTTTATTATTGATTGATGGAAGTCCAATGTCACTGGTCGCAATTATCGGATTTATTGGTTTGTCAGGAATCCAGGTTAAAAACTCTCTGCTTTTGGTAGATTTTACCAATCAGCTCAGACTGGAAGGAAAGTCAATTGACGAAGCGATTGCCATTGCGGGAGAAACCCGTTTCCTTCCAGTGGTTTTAACATCAATCACAGCGATTTGTGGTTTGATTCCTCTAGCATTAAACTCCAATCCATTGATTGCACCTTTAGCCATCGTATTGATTGGAGGTTTAATCAGCTCAACGATTCTTTCAAGAATTGTGACACCTGTAATGTACAAATTGATTCCACCGAGTCTGGAAATTGATAACGACAAAGAAAATTAGAATTAATCATTACAACTTAAATAAAATGGAAGAATACATACTAATAACCGGAGCTTCATCCGGAATAGGTTACCATATGGCGATTCAGCTTGCCGAGAAAAAAAAGAATCTGATTTTGGTTGCAAGAAGTGAAGAAAAACTAAAGCAATTACAGGAAGAATTAATCAAATCATACAAGGTTTCTGTGCACTATATTGTTAAAGATTTGTCAAAAGTTGAAAATGCAATTGCACTTTATAACGAGGTTCAAGAGAAAAATCTATTGGTAACTGGGTTGGTTAATAACGCAGGCGTAGGAACTTACGGCGAATTCACAAAGATTTCTTTGGAAGAAGAACTGAAAATGATTGATTTGAATATTTCCAGTCTTGTAGCACTCAATAAATTATTTGTCAAAGATATGGTGGCAAGAAAATCGGGTAGAATAATGAATATAGCTTCTCTAATGGCTTTTTTACCATTTCCGTATTACTCAGTGTATTCAGCAACAAAAACTTTTGTTTTGTCATTTACAGAAACGCTTGCTTCCGAACTGGAAGGCACAGGCGTTGTCGTTAGTGCCCTGTGTCCGGGACCGATTGATACAGGATTTTATAATGAAGAAATGCTCAAAGCCAATATGATGAAAACCAATAAACCTGTTCATCCCGAAGCGGTAGCAGAAGCAGGAGTGAAACTTCTTTTATATGGAAAAGGAAAAAAGATTGTCGGTTTTATGAATTGGTTCCTTTCCAATCTTCCGCGTATCACACCTGATATTTTGATGATGCAAATCAAAAAAAAGCTGGCAAGTAAATAAGATTACACCAATAGGTAGGTTAATTATAACAAATTTACATTATCTCATCATTTCAAAAAATAACGCCATTTAAAAACAAGTGGCGTTATTTTATTATGTGTTCCAATGCAGGATTATCTTCAAATACTTTTATTGATGATTTGGTTTGCTTGAGCCAAATTAAATACGAATTACAAAGTTAATTTTTACTACATCCTTAATTATAATCTAAACTTTCTGTAATTTGGCTTTCAGTTAAGTAAAAAAAATGTGACTTACTTGGTATATATTTGACTCATTTTGTTGAATATCTTCTATTGGAAAAAATTGTGGATCATTAATTGAAATCTTTACGAAACTTCACTTAATTAATCTAACTGAATATGAAATAGTACAAATCCCAATAACGCACCTCCAGCAACAATGAATGCAGTATTGATGTTCTTAAATTTAAAAACAATGATGCCGCTTATCATTGCAATTGCAATGGTTCGCCAGTCAACAATACTTTCTTTGCCCATTACGAGACACACAGATAATATAATGGCTACCGAAGCTACATTTACTGCATCAAGAAATACTGACAAACCTTTTGAGTTGCGCATTTTTTTTACTAATGGATTGAGAAACGCTACCAATACAAATGAAGGAAAGAATATTGCTATTGTTGAAACAATAGCACCATATAATCCGTTAATCTGATATCCTATAAAAGTGACTGATGAAAAAACAGGTCCGGGGGTGAATTGTCCCACTGCAATTGCATCAATAAGTTGTTTTCTTGTTAGCAAACCTGTTTGTACTAATTCCGTATCCAAAAAAGCAAAAAGCACATACCCACTACCATAAAGGATGGCACCAATTTTAAGAAATATAAAAAACAATTTAATATTGGTTGCATCCCAAAAAGATATTTGTGAGATTTTAATATAAGCAAAGGGTATAAAATTTTGAATCGTATTATTCTTAATAGAATATAGTAAATAAGCCAATAAACCTGCTCCAAACATTAAATAAATTTCGTTAGCACCCAGTAAAGAAGCTATCAGCACTGCAAGTCCTATTAAACCTAAAAATAATGATTTTATCGATTTTTTTGCCAATGGATATACAGCTCCTATAATGACTGCAATAATAGCGGGTTTTATACCATATATAAAAGGTTGTATTTCTGGTAACTGTCCATAATTATGATATAGTACCGCAAATAGTAAAGTAATAAAAACAGCAGGCAGGATGAAACATAGCCCTGCAATTATTAAACCTTTCCATCCTCCTCTTTCATAACCTATATGGATAGCCATTTCCGTACTATTAGGACCCGGTATAAGGTTAGTGGCTCCTAATAAGTCTAAAAAATGTTGTTCGCTTATCCACTTTTTTTTCACAACCACTTCTTGTTGCATCATAGCAATATGAGCAGCTGGTCCGCCAAATGCTGTAATTCCCAATTTTAGAAAAAGCTGAGTTATCTCTTTCAGATTACGATTTTTTTCCACTCTTTATTATATATTTATCAATAGAATAATTACCACTGCCAAAATAAAAAAGCATTATTAATAATAATGTCATTGCAAAATCAGTCCGGTATTCGTGAGCAAAACTCCAAAATCCTTTTTCAGTAAGGACAGGAACTTTTGTAGAAATAAATGCTACTACCATAATAATCAGCAAAAATATTGAAGCCAATCTGGACAATAAACCCAGAAGTAGTAAAATACCACATACAATCTCTACTGTGCCAACCGTTGTAGCCCAAAATTCAGGGTTTTGAAATCCAATTTTAGCAAAACGGCCTGAACCAACGGTTTCGGGTGTAATAAACTTTTGTATTCCTTCTGAAAGGAATGTAAACCCAACGATCATTCTTGGAATGAACAATGGTAGTTCCTTTGTTTTGATAATATTACTTTTCATTGTGTCATTTAAAATCTTGATTACTAAATGGAGGGGTAGAGGGTATTATAATTACATTAAACTCATGTTTGGTTACCTGATGACAAGTATTACAAGTATTCGTTAGATTAATATATTCTTCTTTAAAAGCTTTGCTACTTTGTTGTTCAATAGCTTTCGAAGATTATCTAATGCAGGATTTATCATTGATAAAGACTTTGTTTCGGAGCGGTTTCTACAATAATCTTTAATACCTTCTCTATTTTCCTGAATTTCATCTATTTCAAAATTTGCAAGCTTCCAAATTACATAAAATATCAATTTCATTAACAGATAGGTCAAAAGAATTTACACATGGGAGAGCTAAATTCCATGATTACTGGATAGTCACCACCACAAACAAAGGTATTGTACAGCAGTGTGCTTTCAGGTTTTTGTATTGTGTAGCGATATAAATATTTGTATAGAGTATTTATGATCCTTTTTTATTTTGAAGGGTTAATTTTCAGATTTCGGAAATAGCCATCTGTTCCTACATCGACAAATAAGCCAACAGCACCCGTTGCATCCGAGCCGTGTTTAAGATCGTTCACAATAAGGGAAGGGTATTTGTTTTTATTTAAATAAAGTTTTGCCTGGCTGCCTTGGATCTCAATTTTCATCTTGATCCATTCATTCAAACCCATATCGGTATACGACTCGTACTTCTCGGGATTTTCTTTTCTTAGACGTTCATATTTATAATCTGGAAAAGAAAAATATTGAATGGAGTGATTGCGTCTCACCTGCTCTTCGGCTCTGCCATTGGCAGGACGTATATATATGGATTCAAATCTGGAATTCATGTCATCGATTCTGAATGCCAGCCCAATAAACCCACGGTCGGTTGGAGCAGCCGTAGGGAGCAGCCGGCTTAGAACTTCTACCTCTATACTGCCATTTTTGAATTTCGTATTATTTATCTTAACAAATGTAGGTTCGTCCACATCCTTCATCGTACTGTCTTTTATGACCCTGACAATTTTTTCACCTTTCAGGTTGACAATTTTCATATAAACTTTATTAGACAGAAGATTGCTCTCGTCCAAAATTATTTTTTGGCTGTATGCACTTTCTGAAACTAATAGAAAAAGAAATAAGATTGTTCTTAATTTTTTCATACTTCTTATTATAAAAAGTTTATGACTCTTGATTAAAAAATTATTTTTTAAAAAGTCCGGCATTCAGATTCGCACCCGATGAACCTTCCGCCAATTGTAGGTAATTGCGTTTACTCTGATCCTTTTCAATGATCACGGTTCCGGTAGTCTGTACGTTTTTCATTTCCAGAAAATCTGTAGGGGTAGCATTACTGTCACTCAACGGCCCGCTTCCGTATCCTGCCAGTTTATTATAATTTACAAAAATGCAGTCGGAAGCTTTATATCGGCGTGTACTTCCTTTTTCTCTGATCCATACTGTGCTGGTGTTAGCGATAATGTTATGATGAAAATCGAAATCATCACCGTTGGTACCTTGGGTAGTCCAGACCCCGCAGAAATAGCCTCCATAGACCAACGAATGTTGCATGGCACTGCGGCTACCGGCCTTTCCTTCATTTTTCCAGAAGACAACAGGAATTTTACAGTTGAAGAAAACACAATGGTCAATAACCAAACCATAACCATTGGCAATCACTCCTACATGTAATGGAAGTACCTCTTCATTCCCGGCGAATAAACATTGTGTTACAAGTAAATCATCCAGCTTTTTTCCGTCGCGCCAGATGGGATATGAACGTCGTAAATTATTGGCATCAAGATACGTGTAATCAGGGCTGCCTGTAAAGCGAAGACCTGCAATGGTAACGTGGCTTACCTCTGGTTGGATGCCTCTTGCTTCTTCTCCTCCCACACCGGGTTCAGTAGGTACGATGGTCATAATGACCGGCATTTTTTTTGGTGTCCAGTCTGCATCATCAGGCATTACTTCAGCACGGATGGTTAGACGGTTGGTAAAAGTATATTTGTCATTGTTAAACAGTACTGTTTTGGTGATGAGATGCACACCTTCTGAAAGGATTATTGTTGTTTCTCCCTGATCTTTATTTAGATTAATGCGTCTGGCAGCCTCTGAAAGGGATTTTAACGGTTGTGCCTTTACCCCTGAATTCATGTCATTGCCGTTTATTGGATTAACATATAATTCTTCTGCCTTTACCAAAAATAGGTTCATAATGAACAATAGGAGACTAAGCGTTGCAGATTTGATCATTTTCTTTTTTTTGTAAAATTAGAAATATTCATACGCTGCAAAATGGTCATTTTATCTTCAGAATTGTCAATTCATATATTCTTTCGGTATTGCTGGGGTGTCGTATGGGTAAATTTCTTGAAAAAACGGTTAAAGTTGGAAGGGTCCGAAAACCCAAATTCGTAGCAGATCTCTTTTGCAGATTTATTCTGGTGCAACTCTTTCTTTATTTCTGAAATGAGTTTGTGATGAATCATTTGTTGTGCTGTTAATCCGCTGAACTGCCTGCAGACTTTATTAAGAAATCCAGAACTTACATTAAGCATTTTAGTATAGCTTTCAACGGTTTGATTTTCTAAAAATTTCTTTTCCAGCAAAGAGCGGAATTTATAGAAGTCTGCATGAATGTAAGTATCCCTCTGAACGTTATAGATCTGAGCATAATAGCGGTTGAGAACGATAAGCAGCTGATAAAGTACTGACCTGATCAAATGATTGCTGTCATTCTGAATTTGTCTGAATTCACGTTCTATTTCCTGTAAAAGCTCAAGGCATTTTCCAAATGATCTTGCATCGATAGTCATGTCAGTGGAATGAGAATACTGATGAAAGTATTGAAACCGGTAGAGGAACAACTCATCTGAAAAAAAGAGGTGAAGGAAATCTTTTTCAAAGAACAGCGTGTAGCCTCTTATCTTTTCTTTAATTTCCCAGCGGCGAACCTGTCCCGGACTGATAAAAATGATGGTTCCGGGAGTTATAGACATTACCTTGCCGTCCAGTGAAAATGTTCCCGATCCTTCTTCAATGAAAACAATTTCGTAAAAACTGACTTGATGTAAAGTGTGGTCCAGTACATAATTTTTCAATGTTTCAATACGTCCAAGATCCAACAATAATTCTGCTCCATATTTATAGGGCAGAAAATGATACGTTTTAATTGGGGCAGCTTTTACCATCTTTGGAAATTTTTACAATAGAAGGCTCACGTTATAAATACAAGTTTTTGTTTAGTTCTTCAAAAGATAAATAGATTTTAGCTTCAATACGCTATTGCTCTTTCTAGTTTAATATTTTTAAAAGGTAGGGATATACTTTTTGTGGCTGTGTAAAAATTATAGTTTGCAATTAGATATTTGCTTTAACCAATCTTAAAATTAAATTTATATTAAAAATATTCATGGTACCCCTGAGTATTTCATTACCGTAAGGAAATAATGCTGCTAAATTTTGGTGAATGAATTTTTATTGCTCGGCATTCTTTGTTCAGATGTACAAGATTCCACGATGCAGAGATGACAAAGCGGGAAGTCATAGAACGTTTACTGATTATACAGCCTGAGAATCTCCACCAATTCGGGTATGGATCGTATTTTCAGCTTCTCAAACAGCCTGTTTTTATAAGTGCTGATCGTCGATGAATGGAGATTAAGTTGATTAGAAATTTCTTTGAGGGGAAGACCTTCAGCAAGCTTATTGGCAATTTGCAATTCACGGTCAGACAGCGCTTCAAAGGGTGAACTTTTTGTCGTCCCATTTATTGATTCTAAAAACATGGCTTCTTTTACGTTGTCACTTGCAAACCGGCCGGTACTGAGCATTGCTGTCAAAGCAGTTTCAACTACTGCATTGGAGCTTTGTTTACTTAAATAGCCACCGGCACCCATCTTTAGATAACGCATTGCATACACCTCTTCATCCTGAGAAGAAAATATAAGAATTCTTAAGTCGGGTTGGTGCATTTTTATGTAATCAATTGCTTCCTGAACAGAACCATTAGGCATATTGACGTCCATGATGGCCAGATCCAGCTCTTCCTTCAAAATTACTTTGTACAGTGATTTAAAATCCTCTACTTCAATGATTATAGCATCAGGCCGGAGGCGTTGTATGGTTTGTATTAAACCCATCCGGACGATACCGTGATCGTCTGCTACAATAATACGAACGTTTGCTTTTAAACCCATTATTCTATAAATTTACGTACAACAAGGGAAACTGTAGTACCCTTATTTTCTGCGGAAACGATTTGAATGTTTCCATGCATCAAGGATACAAAATTTTTTACAATTTTCAAACTTAATCCCACTCCTTTCTCACCAGCAGTACCAAGGAATAAGGGGGTACCATAAGTGAAGATTTCAGATAAATATTTTTCATTCATTCCCGTCCCGAAGTCGATCACAGAAATTATCACCTGATGATCATCAGTAACTTCCTGCAAGTGAATATCGTTCCCGGGAAAAGAGTATTTCACTGCATTATTAAGAATTTTGTCTAAAACATATTGCAGCAACAGACGATCGGTTGTAACAAATGCATTGGGATCTCCTTTAAAATGAAATTTAATGTTTTTTTCTTTTAATTGAAGTGCATATTTCTCTTTAAAATCGTGAAAAAGATCCATCACCATGATTTTCTCAGGTTTAATCTTAAATTCCCCATATTGCGTTTTTAACCAGGAGGTGCTGTCCTGAATGGTTTGCAGATTCTTCTGGGCATCGCATTTTAACTGCGGCAACAACTTAAAAAAATCTTCCTCACTTATGGTCTTTTCCTCTACCGCTTCTATCAGCCACAGAAAATTCCCAAACATTTCTTTTGAATCGTGAGATAATATAGAGATCAGTCCGTTTTTAAAACTGATTTCATTTTCCAGTCTTTCAATTTTTAATTGTAGTTCGTTGCTAAGGTCATTCATAAATTCTGTATCAAAGCTTAAAAAAACTACTCCGGTATTTTTTAAGCATAGTTTATTATTTATTCTTTTTCGATTTCCGTACCAAACCATTTTTGAATCATATCAGACAGGGTTTGTTTTAATAAAGGTTTGGTTAAAAAATCTGACATTCCGGCTTGCAGACATTTTTCTTTCTCACCAGGCAGGCTCCCTGCTGTTACTGCAATAATAGGTATTTCGATGTTTTTTTCCAAGGCTCTTATTTCTTTGGTTGCTTCAATACCATTGAGATGAGGCATCTGAATATCCATTAAAATAAGATCAGGGCTCTCTTTTTGGTATTTTTCAACTGCTTCAGTACCATCTTTTGCCTCGATAATTAAAGCTTGAGGAATAATATCCTTTAAATAAGTTTTGGTAAGGAGTAAATTAATAGCATTATCTTCAGCAATTAAAATTTTTATTTCACGCCCGCTCACTTCATTTGCTGCATTTTTTAGTTGCTCCGGTTTTTTGTTTTCAGAACTCTTTAAGGTGGATAAAACCCGGTACATCTGTTTCATGCGAATCGGTTTTACAAGCCGGTTTTCTATTTCTAATTCGTCACATGCAGCCTGCAAATTAGCATCATCGGATGAGCTGTACAAAACAACATACGGTGCTACGTGGTTGGCGTCGGGAATAATATTTTTCATTTTTCTAATGGTTTCAATGCCATCCATGATAGGCATATGATAATCCATAATGATCACATCGAATTTGGCCTTGTCCATAATCAATAGCAAAGCCTTCAACCCGCTATCGCATTCCGTTACCTCAATATTTTTTCGTTCCAGCATCCTTTTCAGGATTTTCCGATTGTTTTCATTATCGTCCACAATCAAAACTCTTTTAATATCAGTTAAGCTTAAATCATATTCCTCTTCCTCAGTGTCGAACAGAATGTCAAAGAAAAAATCGCTGCCTTTTCCCTGATCGCTTTCGACTTGTAATATACTCCCGGCAAGTGCCAGGATTTGGTTCGAAATGGTGAGTCCCATACCAGTCCCTCCATATCTTTTAGTGATACTGCCATCTCCCTGTGAAAAAGGATTGAAAATTTCAGCTTGTTTTTCACTGCTAATTCCAATTCCTGTATCGCGAACTCCAAATCGGATTCGTTTTTTTCCTTCTCCTAAATCATCTAAAACTTTAACATATGAAACAATTTCGCCTTCCTCGGTAAATTTTAAAGCGTTGCTCAAAAGGTTGACGAAAACCTGTTTTAAGCGCATCTCATCAGTCCATATATATCTAGGTATAGTGTGGTCAATATCGATGAGCATTTCTATCTGCTTTTTAGTATTACTGTACGCAACAATATTGAAGGCATCTGAAACCAGTTCTTCAATCTCTACTTTGTCGAGATTTAGCTTAAGTTTTTGCTTTTCTAATTTTGAGAAGTCTAAAATATCGTTAATGATGCTGTATAAGGATACACCCGATTGGTTGATGATTTCCAGATACTGTCTCTGCGTTTCGTCCAGATTGGTTTCCATAAGGAGCTCTGTAAAACCGATAATCCCATTTAACGGGGTTCTGATCTCGTGACTCATATTGGCCACAAATTCTGATTTTAAAACGTAGGCTTTTTCTGCCAGTTCTCTTTCTTTATCCCAATGCCATTTTGATGCCTGGTTCACTATCTTGTTGACCAACTCTTCCTCTGCTTTATCTAAATTTTTCTCTTCCCAGTCAAATAAATTTAAATGAGCGATCAGGTTGTCCTCAAGACCAGGGATGGGGTAACTTCTATGAAATTTAAATTCCGCATTCTTAAACTCATAAACAGAAGTCTGGTCATTCAAAAGAAAGTGAGGATTCTGGGGATAAATCTGATTGGGCGACGCATCACTGGAAGCGAGAATATACACTTGCCCTTCCGAGGTAATGCTCATGGTGCAAAGCTCCATGTTGGTCATCTTGGCCGCTGCGAACACTAAGAAATCAAAAACATCGGTATATTTTTTTTCCAATGCATTTAATTGATCAATACAGTGTTGATCCGGCGATTGATTATTGCCATTAATGTAGTCCATAAGGAAGAGTTTTTTAGAAAGTATTATTAAATTGCCGTGAAGCTATAATAAACATTGATAGAGTAGGTAGTATTTTCCTTCCCTACCAAACTTTGGGCACCCGCAGGTGGTATGGTGTATCTTACGTTCAGTCCCCGGTCCAAAACCGGTGAGCCGTTAAAGAGTATTTTTTGAGGAGTTTTGGATAAGGGAACATTTACAGAACTTCCGTCGATGCCAATTTGTAATATGTTGGAATTGATGTTGGTCTGCAGACCGCCTTTCTTGAAATAATTTTCGTCTGATTTTACATAGAGCTCAAAATTTTCATTATTGGACAACATAATTTGGTTGGGAATCATTTGTGACTGACCATCGGTGTATTGGGCAGCGGTATTAAAATTGAAGTTTACATTGCGCCCGGAACTGGGGATGGTGATCTCTGACAGAGGAAGCACTTTTAACTGAACAGCCGTATTTTGCAAACTGTTAATTGAGTTATCTGTACTTCCTGCATTGAAGTTCAATTCAAACGTATAAGTTCCTGCTTCAAAAAAAAAGTTTTTAAAATCTTCCGCAGACATATAAAGCTCTGGAATGAAGCTGTTTCTGTTTCCCGCTACAACACTGAAATTAGAAGCAGAAAAATTCTGAAAATCGGCAGATAAGGCCTTAGTTGTGAGTGCAGATCCGTTACTGCCCAATTTAATGCTTGCTATATTTCTGGTTCCCGGAACCCCTTTAGAGGACGTGAACTGAACAGTTGTGGCAGCAGCTTTCGCCCAAAAATTAAAATCAACCGTATGCGCGATTTCCGTATTATCCAAAGTGAATACCCGTGTACCTGTATTGCGGTAGTCATTCAAAGAAGATATTTCAAAGTATTTTGTTAAAGAGTTGGTAACCCATCGTATAGATGAAGGAATGACTAAAATTGTTTTAAAATTACGAGGTGTGAAATCATTATAATTCTGAGTGATATCCATAGAGTAATTCCCTGCTCGAAAGGCATTGGCAGTAAATTGTGCGGCAGGAATTTTAAATGTAAAATTGATATTTCCCCGGTTGAATCCGCCTCCGATACTGAGTGATGGCGGTTCAAACCATCTTATAGCGCTTGTACTGAACGACTGAAAACCTGGTAAATAACCTGTTAGTCCGGTATATGGCAGCTGCCCGCCCATACTTTCTAACTGCCACAGAAGAGTGGAACTGGGTAAAGTAGATGAGGAAGAAGAGTGAGTAAAAGTTGGTCCGGAAACTGAGGTAAATGTGGGAGCGGTTGGGAGTAATCCCAAAAAAGCATAATCCCAGTTTGTTCTGTTGGCGTTCGTCATTACCCTTGTAGGTACTGAGGTAAATTCGGTCCTGTTAAAAATAGTATTATCAGGAACCGACAGGTACACATCCTGAGCTTTCGTGGCTGCGGACCCACAGAACATGGTAAAAATTCCTATTAGAAAAGCCCTCATCTTTTTCATACTTTTAAATTTAAAACTTTTTCACCTTAATGGTAGTGTCTTTCTTCTTATACTCAAAAACCACAGTTTTTGAATACCCTTCTTTTGTCACCTGAATAGTTTGAGTGGGTTGTATATAGCTGTATTTGTCATTTTCAATATAGAGGTTGTATTTTCCATCTTTCAGGAAAAACTCAAACTCATTTTTTTGGTTAACCACGGCAGTATAGATCACGCCATCTTCACTTTTTGCATACACTACTATTCCGGTTACATCCGTTTCCAAAACATCGTAGGCTTGCTTGATCTCTGTTAATTTCCCACTTACCCTGATGTTTTTTACCAAGCTTACTTTGCGGTTAATATTATTATGTACCAGAATGACAGGATCCATCATCAACCGGGCTCCTGCACTTTCGTTCACCTTCAGTGTGTAAGTACCTTCAGGCACATTCTGAAAAACTACTTTGCCATTCTTATCTGTCATCGCTACATAATTGTCAAGTTTTATAATTTCATTAGCAAGGACTGATTCGCCGGACTCCAGAAGTCCATTGAAATTTTTATCTTCAAAGAACTGGAACGTCACCTTATGATTTCCGAGAGCCGTAGCTGTGGTAAAATATTTTTTAATTCCCACTCTGTACTGGTAATAACTGCCACTGCTTGCATATTCAGCCGTAGATTTATAACCGGAAAGATTAAAATAACCTGTAGTGGACCAGGAAGGCGAAATCTTATATTCCAGATTACCGGTGATATTGCTGTTTAAATTTTTGTAAAGTTCCGAATAGAAGGTTCCGGCTGAAAAAGATCCAGTCAGATTATGATTAAGCATCTGGAAATTATATGATGCGTATACATTGTAGTTGGCGAAATTACGGCTTACATCATAATAAGAATTTAAATCAAAAACACTGATCGCATTCCATTGAGCAGTTCCGTTTAGGGAGAATGACTTATATCTGTAAGATAAAGTTGTTTTCAAACTATTGAACCAGTCCGCTTTATTGTTCTCTTTTGAATAAGAATATTCCGCCGTCAGGTTCAATCCGTGGGCACCTAAAGTAGTGCTGATGTTGGCCTCCAACCGGTAAGAAAAAAGTTCCTGCGAGGTGTAAAAATTAGCTGTTTTTTGCTTTTCAACCTTTGGAGAAAGTAGAAAATTCCACTTCCTTAAAGAAAACTGATAACCTAATCCCAAAGCTTCTGTACTGTTGAAATAATACCGTAAATCAGAGGTATTGCCAGGTTGGGTTGGTGCACCCTGGAAACTCAGGAACTCGGGTTCTACCTGCGAATTCTGATATTGTATAAAAGCACGCTGAGTGACAGATAGTTGGCGGCCGATCCGTTGATTTGAGAAAAAGGATCCCCGTTTGATTCCTGCATAGCTTTTGGTGGCAAAGGAATTAACAGATTGTATATCCCATTTTCCTATTTTTCCCTCGTAATTGGCTCCCATTGAAGCGCCTGCATTTTCATCTTTGTTCACAAGGCCTTTTTCGTGGCTCAGGCCCAACTCTGTGCGGATTGAATGTTTATCGTTAATTAGCAATGATGTTACCGCGTTCGCTACCTGCGTATCTACGTTAAAGCGCGGATCATGTTCGAATATATAGGACACTTTCCCATTGAAAGATTTAGCATTTCCAAAGCCATATTTTGCACCCACCATGGTAGATCCTTCTGTTTGTTGGAAGTAAGTACCGTACAGATTATAATTATTTTCCAGCGCAAGAATTTCAATCTGATTATTTTTGCCAAATTTGGTAGAAATTTTCCCACCTCTTCCAAAAACCGGGTAATCGTAATCGCTGCTATTAACATTTCCCACCCTTAATACCGTATTTTTTCTCTCCAGTTCCAGCCACGTATCGTACAGGTTATAACGGCCGTCTTCAACATAGTAATCTGCTCCAATATTAAAGCGCGATTTCAAATTCTCAGTCACGCGGAATGCTGTATTTCCCCTTAATTGAAGATAGTTGAAACCTGAACTGTTTTCATTATAGCTCATTTCTGCAAAATTACTTCCGCTCACCGCTTCGTTTCCACGGGCAATTTGTCTGTTATGTGATAAAACGACCAAGTAAAGCGTGTTGCTACCCACGATTTTATTATCCAGCAGGTCTGTGACGATGGCATTAATATTAAATTCCGGATAAAGTGTATTTTGTTTTCTGACCGCAATTTTGATCTCAATCGTTTGTTTTTCTAAACCTTCCAGAGATACAGTCTGCTGTTTTGGCATCATTTCCAAGCCATCAGGAATGGATTGCAAATCAATCTTAACGGTTCTTTTACTATAACCTTGGTTTTCTACAGTCAGCAGAATTGAGGATTGGGGCACAGCAGGGTTAATGAAATTTTCGTATGTAGCGGTATAAATTGCGATGTTTTTGTTCTCGCCTTTAACAACGAAGAACGATGTGCTTTCAGTTCTGGTGACCGTTGGAGTAGTATAAGAAACCTGGAATTTGATTTCATTGGATCTTAGTTTCATAAAATCCACGTTGGCGATCAGTTTCACAGGAAGATTTTTAGACTGACCTGCACCTAAGGTAAAGTCATTTTTGGGATAGAAAAGCAATCCCGGGTATTTTTCCTGAGGTATGATATTCTGAATGATAATTTCTTCAGAACTTTTATTCTCAATGACCAGGAAATTAGTAAAAGTAGAACCCTTTTCAACAGCTACACTGTCATTTTCAAAATGGATTTGAATATCCTTTTTTTCCTGCGCAAAGGCCAACGAAAAATTCAGAAGAACAAATACAAAAAATAAGATTGTTCTTCTTAGGACTGATATCGATATTCCATTCTGTAGTTTCAAGACTTAATTTTAAAATTTAAAGTTTTTTTCGCCTACGCGTAAATCATTGGATTCTGCCATTTTAACAATAGCCACACCCAGGAAGTTTCCTGAAATTTTCTCTGGTAAAGAAAATTGAACAACCTGATGGGTATCCGGAAGCATGGAGATGGAAATTGCTGGCAATTTTATTTCCTTACCACTATCTGTGTCGGTGAGTTCAAACTCAACAGTGGCATCATTGATGGTGTTTCCATCATTATGGATGCTTACAGCTACTTTTCTGTTCGCTGTATTCTCATTACTCACCTCTGCAATATTAGTAATATCCAGACTTTTTACGTGGTTTCCCGGTGGAGTATAAAAAATGTGAAGTCCCACTTCAAATAAGGTGATAATACCAATGCCATTCTGAACACGTGCCTTGTCTGCCTGCTGAGGAAGCTGGGTAAAAAACAACATACTGTTTGTAACAGCAGACTGTGATGCATTTGCCGGAATCTGCATGGTCACTACAATCTCCTTTGTGCTTTTCGCAGGAACTGTTACAGTGCTTTCTAAGGTGGATATCCAGGAGGCGTTGGAAATTTTTGAACTGCCTGCTTCAAGATAAACCTTATTTCCGTCTTCTTCTCTAACCCAATCTTTGTAGTTGAGATTAAAAACATAATCTTTATCCGAGCTGTTTTGAAGCGTGACTGTCTTTGTTACTTTTTCTCCTGGATTACCTGTGAAAAACAATCGTGTAGGTGACATGGAGATACTTTGTGCCAGAAGTGAAGAAGACCCTGTGAGGATAAAGAAAATAAAAAGGTGAATAAACTTGTGCATGGTGTAAATAGTTTAATAATAAAAGATTCCCAAAACTACTGAAAACATAGCAAAAGGAACCTTTACAAACTAAAATTTTATTATAAAGCAGTCGCAGTATACGTTACCGTTTGTGTGTAAGTTCCGGCCGGTTTTCCTAAAATATCAGAAGATGAGGATTTTGCTGCTGGAATGGTGTAGTCCAGATTCAGTGTTAATGCACTTCCAAGAGGAGCATTGGATACTAAGGTTTGATCCGTTGCAGATAAAACAACAGCGCTTTTTGTTCCGCCCATTGTTCCGGCAGCAGTAGCTGCTTTAATCGTCAGAACATTTACAGGGATCAGGTTGGTTCCATTCATAAAATTAGCGCCTCCTGCTTTTACTTTAACATTAAAGTTCTTCGTTGAAGTAACTTTTAAAGAGTTGGCTTTAGTAATCGTCTGATCAGAGTTATAGTCTGCTGCAGTAACATAATTAAAATCTACCGTATTCCCAATTGCTGTACTTCCCGCGTCGATAGAGATTACATCGTTCAGGGTAATGTTTACCGTTGTGGTTGCTGTAGTATTTTGAGCTTGAACATTGTTAGTTCCTAATATGATTGCTCCAAAAGTTAAGGCTGAGATTAAGATTAGTTTTTTCATGATAGTAATATTTAATTGTTATTTTTATTTAATTGTTCTTTTGTATACTGCAAATTTACAGCGGTGATAAAAGTTTCTTTGTAGTGGAAAAAGGAAGTTCATGTAGTAAAATCACTACAGGATTACTCATTGGTTTAAATAGAAAAACCCTCAATACCTGGAAAGTGCTGAGGGTATATATAATTGATGTGTTTTTTTATAAAGTAGTCGCAGTATAGGTTACTGTTTGGGTATAAGTTCCAGCTGGTTTTCCTAAAATATCAGGAGATGAGGATTTTGCTGCTGGAATGGTGTAATCCAGATTCAGTGTTAATGCACTTCCGAGAGGAGCATTGGATACTAAGGTTCTTTCTCCTGGAGATAAAACCACATCGTTTTTGGTTCCACCCATATTTCCGGGAGCTTCTGCAACCTTGATTGTCAAAACATCTACAGGGATTGAGTTTGAACCATTGACGAAATGCGGTCCTCCTGCTTTTACCCTTACATTAAAATTCTTCGTTGAGGTAACTTTTAAAGAGTTGACTTTGGTAATCGTCTGATCAGAGTTATAGTCTGCTGCAGTAACATAATTAAAGGCAACTATACCACCAATTGCTGTACTTCCTGCATCTATAGAGATCACGTCGTTCAGGGTAATGTTTACAGCTGTGGTTGCGGCTGTATTTTGAGCTTGAACATTATTAGTTCCACATATAACTACTCCAAAAGTTAAGGCTGTGATGGCGATTTGTTTTGTCATGGCAGTAAGATTTAATTATTATTCTTGTTCTCTTTTGAGCATTACAAATCTACAGCTGCTACAAAGCTGTTGCAGTATACGTTACTGTTTGAGTATAAGTTCCGGCTGGTTTACCTAAAATATCAGAAGATGAAGATTTTGCCGCTGGAATAGTGTAGTCCAGATTCAATGTTAATGCACTTCCAAGCGGAGCATTGGATACTAAAGTCTGATCCGTTGCAGATAAAACTACAGCACTTTTTGTTCCGCCCATTGTTCCGGCAGCTGTAGCTGCTTTAATCGTCAAAACATTTACAGGAATTAAGTTCGTTCCATTCATAAAATTAGCACCTCCTGCTTTTACTTTCACATTAAAGTTCTTTGTAGAAGTAACTTTTAAAGAGTTGGCTTTAGTAATTGTTTGATCAGAGTTATAGTCTGCTGCAGTAGCATAGTTAAAATCAACCGTATTACCAATTGCAGTACTTCCCGCATCGATAGAGATTACATCGTTCAGGGTAATGTTTACCGTTGTGGTTGCTGTTGTATTTTGAGCTTGAACATTGTTAGTTCCTAATATGATTGCTCCAAAAGTTAAGGCTGAGATTACGATTAGTTTTTTCATGATAGTAATATTTAATTGTTATTTTTATTTAATTGTTCTTTTGTATACTGCAAATTTACAGCGGTGATAAAAGTTTCTTTGTAGTGGAAAAAGGAAGTTCATGTAGTAAAATCACTACACGGTTTATTGATTTGACTTAAATAGTAAAACCCTCAACACTTAGAAGTGTTAAGGGCGTATATAAATTCCTGTTATTTCTATTATAGAGCTGTCGTAATATAAATTACCGTTTGCATATAATTTTTCTTTAGGTTTTCACAAAAAAATATTTATAGGTTGGCAAAGATTCTACCTTACAGATGACAGATACTTATTCCCGGATTTTGAATTTCTCTATAACAATATCAATACATACAAAATCAAAGGCCTCCCGTAGGAAGCCTTCGAAACACCAAATCACAAAATATTAATATGAAAATTTATTTATAAAGCTGTTGCAGTATAAGTTACTGTCTGCGTATAAGTTCCGGCTGGTTTACCTAAAATATCAGAAGATGAAGATTTTGCCGCTGGAATGGTGTAGTCCAGATTCAGTGTTAATGCACTTCCAAGAGGAGCATTGGATACTAAAGTCTGATCCGTTGCAGATAAAACTACAGCGCTTTTTGTTCCGCCCATTGTTCCGGCAGCTGTAGCTGCTTTAATCGTCAGAACATTTACAGGAATTAAGTTCGTTCCATTCATAAAATTAGCACCTCCTGCTTTTACTTTCACATTAAAGTTCTTCGTTGAAGTAACTTTTAAAGAGTTGGCTTTAGTAATTGTTTGATCAGAGTTATAGTCTGCAGCAGTAACATAGTTAAAGTCAACCGTATTACCAATTGCAGTACTTCCCGCATCGATAGAGATTACATCGTTCAGGGTAATGTTTACCGTTGTGGTTGCTGTTGTATTTTGAGCTTGAACATTGTTAGTTCCTAATATGATGGCTCCAATAGTTAAGGCTGGGATTACGATTAGTTTTTTCATGATAGTAATATTTAAATTTTATTTTTATTTAATTGTTCTCTTTTGTATACTGCAAATTTATAGCAGCGATAAAAGTTTCTTTGTAGTGGAAAACGGAAGTTCATGTAGTAAAATCACTACAGGATTATTCATTTTGCTTAAATAAAAAAAGCCCTCAACACTTTCTAAGTGTTGAGGGCTTTCTATTTAAAAATTGGTATTTACTTACAATGCCGTGGCAGTATAAGTTATTTTCTGTGTGTAAGTTCCCTGTGGTTTCCCCAGAAGTACCTTGGAGGCATTTTCCGAAGAAATAGAGTAAGCAATATTTAAAGACTGTTTAGTACCCACACTTGCATTACTCACCAGTACCTGATCAGCTGTGGATAAAGTGACCTCATTCAAGGTTCCTACCAGACTTCCCCCTGGTATTGCCTTTACCTGTAATATATCTACAGGAATTACGTTTGCGCCGCTTACAAAGTGTGCACCTTCAGATTTTACTTTTATATCAAAATTTTTGGAGGAAATAATGACTAGACTATTGGGAACGGTCACATTTTTTGATGAATTATAGTCTTTTGTGCTCCCATAATTAAAATCTACAGTGCCTTCTGAAGCAACAGTACCTATATCCATTGCAATAACATCTGATAAAATAATATTTACGGATGTACTAACCTTCTCAGAATTTTGTGCAAGAACCTGGTTGCTCCCTATAGCGATTGCTCCCAGGGATAGGGCAGTGATAACGATTTGTTTTTTCATGATTAATAAATTTAAAGAGGTGTATAAAATATTGTCATTCAGAACTCATTATAAATTTAATAACATTATCCGACATTACCAAAGCTTTATTGTTATTGATTGACTAATTATCAGTATTACGGTTTTGATAATGAATGATTAGCTGTTATAAAGTAATTTTTTTATTTCATAGGATGCTTAACTATGGATCTAGGTGAAATAATGATAAAATCTCCTGAATTGAATTCACTACAATAAGAAAGAGGTTAAATTAGCTTAACTTTTGTGTTTTGATTCCGAATTTTTTGAAAGGAATAGAGTAGTAATGCCTAAATAGGAATCTAATTCTATTATAAAAAATAATTGAATCAGGACTCCAACGGTAAATGCTCAAAAATGAATAAAGGAGAATAGAAAGAATGCTATCGGACTTGTACCGAAATTTGGTTAAAAAAATGAATACCAATGAAGAAAAAACAATCAGGAAACCATTCAAAATAAACTTTTATATTTTTCCAATATCTGCTGACAAATTTCTAAATTAATTTGTTACTATAAAATGACCTACTTTTAGTATTTTAGCACAAAAATACCCGTTCAATGCCGAAAAAAATTATAAGAAATCTTCAGACAGGCGTAGTAATTTCTCTTATGCTTTTGATTGCTAGTTCGATAGCATCTTATATAAGCATACATAAGCAGATGGAGAATAGGGAAGACTTATTAAAAAGTAAGGAATCTATAAGTTTAGTAAAAGATATCTTAAATACTCTTTTAAATGCTGAAACGGGTAATCGGGGATATCAGCTTACCGGCCGGGAAAATTTTCTTGAACCTTTCAATGAAAGCAGGAATGAATTTCCGCTGTTTGTTTCTCAAAAAGATAGACTTAATCTTAAAGATAAAGATCAGATTAATATCCTAAATGAACTGCTGCATACTTCAGAAATGCTGATGAAAGAATATGTCCTGCTTATTGAGAATCGTAAAAAGGGAATAGTAATGAGTCCGGAAGAACTTGTACAAAACAAGGAAGCTATGGACAGATGCCGCAGGCTCGTTCAGAAATTTGTAAAACAGGAGGAAGTTCAACTTGCCATAAAAAATAAAGATCTGAACAGGTCTACCCAATGGACTGTTTTATTCATCATTCTTTCTGCTATTGCAGCCATTGGTGTCACCGTTGTTGTTTATGTAAAACTAAAATCTGACATCATCCGCCGTGATAAGTTAGAAAAAGATCTGTTTTACACGAAGGAAATGCTTGAGGAAACAGGCTCAGTAGCCCAGGTGGGAGGCTGGGAAGCCAATATAAAGACCGGAAAGCTCTTCTGGTCTCAAAGTACAAGAGAAATTCACAAAATAGAAAATAATTTCCAGCCTACTTTTGAAAATGCCCTTGAATTTTACAAAGGAAAAAACGGGGAGAGAATGAAATATCTTTTTAACAGGGCAATACAACAAGGAATTGCTTTTGATGAGGAACTTCAGCTGTTGCGTAATGATGGCGTTACGATCTGGGTAAGGGTAAAAGGTATCCCCGAATTTGAAGATGATATCTGCAAAAGGGTTTTCGGAATCATTCAGGACATTGATGCTTTCAAAAAAATGTTTATGGAGGTCACCCGGAAGGAAGCTATAATGAAGTCTTTTGCCACTGATGTTCCTGTTCCTTTGGCCATGTTTGATAGAGACCTTAACTATGTTGCAGTAAGCAGCAGATGGAGAGAGGAATTTAGTATGAATAATGTAGATCTTATCGGGAATAATCTTTTCACTATATCACCTAATATTCCCGAAGAAAGACAAGAGATCTATGAGAATGCGCTGTTGGGAAAAACATACATCAACGGTGACTTTATGCTAAAGGTGGAAGGAAAAGAAGAAATTCAGCATTACGACCTTAAAGTCGGACCCTGGTATCTTACAAAAGATGAAGTAGGGGGTGTAATTATTTCCATACAGAATATTACAAATGCTGTAAAGATAAATGAAGAACTGAAAAATGCCAAGGAAACCGCAGATATAGCCAGCAAAGCAAAATCAGAATTTCTGGCCAATATGAGTCATGAGATCAGGACTCCTTTAAACGGAGTTATTGGTTTTTCAGACCTTCTCCTTCAGACACCGCTGAATGAAACACAGATGCAATATCTGAATTACATCAATGAGTCAGGGGAAAATTTGCTTAGCATCATCAATGATATATTGGATTTTTCTAAAATAGAATCCGGAAAAATGGAGCTTTTGATTGATAAAACTGATGTTTATGATATGCTGAGCCAGGTCATAAATGTTATTATTTATCAATCCCAGAAAAAAAATATTGAACTTCTTCTCAATATTGAGCCGGGTCTTCCAAAAATACTTTTTTTGGATGAAGCAAGGTTAAAACAGATCTTGATCAATCTTTTAGGAAATGCTGTGAAATTTACAGAAGAGGGAGAGATTGAGCTCAAAGTAGAGAAATTACGAATGGATGATAGTACTATTGCTTTGCGCTTCTCGGTAAGAGATACGGGGATAGGCATCCCTGTTGAGAAACAGAAATACATTTTTAATGCCTTTACTCAGGAAAACAGTTCTATCAGTAAACGATATGGTGGTACGGGGCTGGGGCTTACTATCTCAAACAATATTCTGGGATATATGGGAAGCCATCTGTCGCTGAGCAGCGTAAAGGAAAAGGGTTCTGTATTTTTCTTTGACATTGAGATTCCTTATGAGATCCCTCAATTGAGAGAGGAAGATGAAATAGCTATTAAAACGGCCTTAGTGGTTGATGATAATGAAACCAACAGGGTCATTCTTGAGCACATGCTTAGCTATAAAAATATCAAGTCTACTTTGGCTTCTAATGGGATGGAAGCGTTGGAGATCCTGTTGAAAGGAGAGCGGTTCGATGTGATCCTGATGGATTATCATATGCCTGTTATGTCCGGATTGGAAACAATAGATAAAATAACAGTGCTGTTTAATCAGCGAAAAGAGACTTCTCCATTTATAGTACTTTCTTCTTCTTCTGAAGAGCTAGGCATACTTGCTTCAGTTAGAAAAATAGAAAATGCACATTTACTGTTGAAGCCTATCAAATCACATGATCTATACAAAACCTTAAAAAAGGTAGATCAAAGTTATGCAGTAGAAATTAGTAAGGATCAGTCTGAGAAAGTTTCGCATTTATTTGCTCCAGATTTAGAAGTGCTTTTGGTTGATGATAACGTAGTGAATATGGTCCTGAATAACAGAATGATGAAGTCTCTTGTTCCCGGTGTACATCTAACGGAAGCAATCAATGGGCTGCAGGCTTTGGAAGAATGCAGGAAAAAGCAGTTTTCCATTATCATGATGGATGTACAGATGCCGATCATGAGCGGTATTGAGGCGACACGAAATATTAGAATGCTGCCGGGATATGAACATATACCTATCATAGGTGTTACAGCCGGAAATGTGTTGGGTGAAAAAGAAAAGTGCCTTGAAGCCGGAATGAATGATTTCCTTCCCAAACCTATACGGCAGGCAGACCTTGTTGAAGTACTCAAAAAATATATTAGTGTTTAGGACTTGTGAAAAATGGAGTTAGAGTTTCTTCTGTTAATATTAGGTGACAAAATTTATACTAAGATAATAGGAGATGATTATTTTAGATCTGATATAATGCTTTTAGTAAATGAACTGCCTATTATGGAATGTGATCTTAAAAATTCTTATAGCGTGAAATAAGAAGACAAATACGTGTTCCAAAATGAGAAATGGCTGATTAAAGAAAGAATCGGATATTTTGTAATGATTGAATCGAGAACAATTTCATAATACAAAATTGGAAAGTATTAAGTCTTTTCAAGATTTTTAAAGTGATAGAATTTTTTGTTTCGACAGAGAATTCTATTGACGTTTTACTTCTGTAATCATTTTAGAACTGATTAGTTTGATTTTCTTAACTTTGAAAAATGAAAGAAAAGCTAAAAAGAGTTGTTTCGGAGTTTAATACTGAATTAAAACTAAAAGGGTTCCGTGCATTCCAGATTGAGCAGGATGGAAGTGAAACCCGTGTTTACAGCAGAAAAGAATTTTATAAAATCTGCCTTACGACGGGGAAGAGTATGATTCATTATTCTGATAAAAGTTTCGAGCAGGAAGGAACGGTACTTTTTTTCGGAAATCCGCATATTCCGTATTCCTGGGAAACTATTTCAACAACTTATAAAGGCTATACCATTCTTTTTTCTGAGGAATTTTTTAAAAATTCTGAACGTTCCGAGAGCCTCCAACAGTCTTCTTTCTTTAAAATTGGCGGAACTCCCGTTCTGAAAATTACTGAAGAACAAAGACTTTTTCTCAATACCATTTTTCAAAAGATGATTGATGAACAGGAAAGTGACTATGTCTACAAGGATGAGCTGATTCGTAATTACATCAGCTTGATTATCCACGAATCTTTGAAATTGGAACCTGCCGAAGATTTTGATCAAAACAAAAATGCGGCATCAAGATTATCATCCGTTTTTCTGGAACTGTTGGAAAGGCAATTTCCCATCGAAACTACAGGCCAATCTCTGCAACTGAAATCAGCTCAGGATTTTGCAAAAAATTTAAATGTCCACGTTAATTATCTCAATCGAGCCGTGAAAGAAGTTACCGGAAAATCCACAACGACTCATATTACGGAACGAATTCTTACAGAAGCAAAAGCATTGCTGCAGCACACCGACTGGAATATCTCAGAAATAGCTTTCGCATTGGGTTTCGATTATCCAACGTATTTTAATAATTTCTTTAAAAAACAAACCGGAACCAATCCAAAAGCATTTCGTTTGAAGGAAGTTTGATTTTCTTAATTTTTGGTTTGATTATCATTAACTGTTAGCACGCCGCTCTTTCTAATTTTGTATCAGTAATTTTTAAACAAAATTCAGATATGAAAATAGTAACAACAGTGATGGCTTTGTCCTTTCTTTTCATCGGACAAGTATTCGCGCAGAATAAAAAATCAAATCCAGGAAAAATGAATACAACAGAACAAAACGAACATTATACTTTCCAGCTCAGTGATAAAGTAACCCGAAAAGCGGTTGCCTTTAAAAACCGTTACGGAATCACACTTTCAGGAGATCTATATCTTCCAAAAAATAGAGGAAACGAAAAACTGGCGGCGTTGGCAATCAGTGGACCGTTTGGTGCGGTGAAGGAGCAGTCTTCCGGTTTGTATGCCAATCAAATGGCGGAAAGAGGTTTTGCTGTTATCGCTTTTGACCCTTCTTATACCGGCGAAAGTGGCGGTGAACCAAGAAATATAGCTTCACCCGACATCAATACCGAAGATTTCAGTGCAGCTGTTGATTTCCTGGGACTTCAGGAAAATGTGGACAGAAATAAGATCGGGATCATCGGAATTTGCGGATTTGGGGGAATGGCACTGAATGCTACTGCGATCGATAAGCGAATAAAAGCCGTTGCGACCACGAGTATGTATGATATGACAAGGGTAATTTCTAAAGGATATAATGATGTAGTTACTCTCGAGCAACGAACAAAAACGCTCGAGGACCTGAATCTGCAAAGATGGAAAGACGCGGAAACAGGGGAACAGGCATATCCATCTTCTCATCTTCCGGAAAAATTAACTGGCAGTGAACCTCAATTTGTAAAAGATTATTTTAATTATTACAAAACGTCAAGAGGTTTCCACGAGCGTTCAGTAAATTCAACAAAAGGTTGGAGATTGACCAGCGCACTTTCATTTATGAATATGCCCATTTTAAGTTACATCAAAGAAATTTCACCGAGACCTATGCTTTTAATTGCCGGTGAAAATGCACATTCAAGGTATTTTTCAGAAGACATTTACAAAATAGCTGCAGAACCGAAAGTACTGATGATTATTCCGAATGCGGTTCACATTGACTTATATGACAAAGTGGATGTGATTCCTTTTGAAAAACTGGATAATTTCTTCAGAACCAATTTAAAATAATTGAACATTGCAATAGCTGAATCTGCTTTTTTAAAAAGTGGATTCATCCTTTTTATTTCTCCAAATATTTAATAATGAGCTTTAACGAAGATATCTTTACCAGACTAAAAAATGGTGAAACAATAATGCCCGGCGACCCGGAAATTCATAAATTGCTGGAAGCTTCTTATGAGATTAAGAAACAATTGATTGAATTAAATAATTCCGCAAAACCGGATGAGATTTTAAAGATATTAAGTCAAATTATCGGCAAAGAATTGGAGAATGTAGCGGTGTTTACGCCTATTTACATCAATTATGGAAAGAATCTCAATATTGGTAAAAATGTATTCATCAATTTCGATTGTACTTTTCTGACTTTAGGCGGAATTACCATTGAAGACAATGTTTTAATCGGCCCGAAAGTAAGTCTGATAACGGAAAATCATCCTTTAGAACCTCAATACAGAAAAGGATTAATTGGAAAATCCATTTTAATCAAGAAAAATGCTTGGATTGGAGCCAATGCAACCATTTTACCGGGAGTTACGATTGGAGAAAATGCTGTAGTTGCTGCCGGAGCGGTTGTATCCAAAGATGTTTCGGACAATGTTGTGGTGGGAGGAATTCCTGCAAAAATCCTCAAAACAATTGAATCATAAATTAAATATAAAACAATGAAATATTTAATCATCATTCTTTTAGTGTTTAGTCCAACTGTAATCGCACAAAATAAAGTAAATTCAAACAAAATAAAATCAAACGAAATGAGTACAGATATTCCTAAAATAAGTGATTTTCCGACAGGTGAAGAAAACACAGCTTATGCGCAGTATTTTATTGGCAAATCCTATTTGGCGCCACTTACAAGCAATAAAGATTTAAATGTTCCCCTTTCTAATGTCACATTTGAACCGGGTTGTCGCAATAATTGGCACAGCCACACAGGCGGACAGCTTTTGATTGTCGTGGGTGGCGAAGGTTTATATCAGGAAAGAGGAAAACCCGCGCGTCGTTTAAAACCCGGAGATATCGTAGAAATTGCTCCGAATGTTGAACATTGGCACGGTGCTACCGCCGACAATTGGTTTTCGCATTTAGCAACGAATGGAAATCCGCAAACCAATCAAAATGTTTGGCTGGAAGCTGTTTCCAATGAAGAATTTGCTGAAGCCAACAAAAAATAATTTTCTATGATGAGCAAAAACAAGTTTCTACAATGGATTATTCTTTTTATTCTCACATTAAGTATAACAAAAATGAATGCACAAGAAAATAAAACCAATCAAAATTTGAATGCTAAAGAACAAAGTTTGGTAAAGATTTCTTCACTCACGGCAACTGGAAATCTTGGAAGTCTAAAACTTCAGTTACATGCCGGATTGGATTCTGGTTTGACGATTAATGAAATTAAAGAAGCCTTAGTTCAATTGTATGCATACTGTGGTTTTCCGAGAAGTCTGAATGCTCTTAATACTTTTAAATCAGTTTTAGACGAAAGAAAATCAAAAGGTATTAATGATATCGAAGGAAAGAAAATCATTGTCGAAAATAATGTTGAAGACAAATATGAACAAGGCAGAAAGACCCTTGAAGAGCTTACAAAAATGCCACAAACCAAACCAGCACCAGGTTTTGGTGAGTTTGCTCCACGGGTTGACACTTTTTTAAAAGAACATCTTTTTGCTGATATTTTTGTGAGCGATGTGCTGACTTATCAGCAAAGAGAAATGGTGACGATTTCTGCTCTGGCTTCTCTGGAAGGAGTAGAAGGACAGTTGCAATCGCATATTAATATGGGAAAAAATACCGGAATTACTGAAAATCAATTAGCTCAATTGGCTGATTTGGTTCAAGAAACCGTTAATAAAACTCAGGCAAATACAGCTCGAAAAATCATTGGAAAACCGCTTGTTCAGATTATTGAAAACGATATGATGATTCGTATTTCCGAAATTGAAATTATCCCTGAATTTTTAGAAGAATATAATTCTATTCTGAAAGAAGAAGCTTCAGCATCAGTAAAGCTGGAGAAAGGTGTGATTGCAATTTTTCCCATGTACCAAAAGGAAAATTCAACTCAGATAAGAATTGTAGAAATCTATGCGGACAAAGAAGCATATCAGTTTCATTTGCAAACGCCGCATTTTTTGAAGTATAAATCATCAACCTTGAAAATGGTAAAATCCCTGAAATTAATAGATATGGAAAGTATTGACAAAGAATCGATGTATGAGATTTTTAAAAAGATAAAGTAGTATCAGACAAACAGTAAATTGCAATATAAAGTCATTTTATTTACACGCTTAATTTTGAAAATTTTATTAAAGAATTTAGAGAAATTAGTCTAAAAAAAATTCAATAAAAAATGGCGCCAACTGTATTCAGTTGGCGCCGTTTGGCTTTTGGTGACCTTGACGAGCGTATCTTCAAACACTTTTATAGATGACCTAGTTCGCTTGAGCCAAATTAAACAAGAATTGACAGTTTCGAATTTGGTATTTAGTTCTTTGAATTTGTAAACTTTTTACAATATAATTTTAGGAAGTTTGAAAATTCGATTTTGGCATTTTGAGATCCTAATTGACTTTATTTGTCAAACATTCATTATATATTTAGTTTTACAAAAAAATAATATCACAAGCTCAAAGAAAAAGTTCTGTCACTCAAAAACCTTGTCAAACTTATCAAACAATTTTGCAAATTTGTTGCTATGAAAACTTTCAACGATCTAACAAGTTATAATAAATATCTGAATCTTTCCACACCTTTGCATCCTTTGATGGATAGCAGAGTTTGTAAGCAGGCAATACCTAATTTTCCTCAAACCAGCGGTGAAATTCAGGTTAATCTGTTTAAGATCTCATTGAAGAAAAATTTCACCGGAGATATCAATTATGGAAATAATAAATATTATACGGAGAACGGTTTAATGCTTTTCAGTGAGCCCGGACAGGTTGTTTCCTGGGACAGCCTTACATTTTGGGATGGCTATGCTTTTGTTTTTCATCCGGATCTCATTAAGCAAAATGCGATTGCCAATAAAATCAATCAGTACAAATATTTCAGTTACGAGATTAATGATGCTCTGTTTATGACGGCAGAGGAAGAAGAGGTTATTACGTGGCTTTTTACAAAAATTCATATGGAATTGATGGAAAATAAAGCTCAAGCCAACATTAATATTATTCTATCTCTATTAAATGTTGTTCTTTCCTATGCAGACGTTTTCTATGAAAGACAATTTAAAGACAAAGCAACAAAATCCATTTCCATATCTTCAAAATTAAAAAGCTTACTGCAAAACCATTATAAAGATTTATCAAAGCCTGTTTCAAATTTCCCGACTGTTTCATCGGTTGCCGAAGAGCTCAATATGTCTTCCAATTATCTTACCGACCTTATCCGCGAAGAAACCGGGAAAAGTACCATCAATGTGATTCAGGAATTTGTGATTGAGCAAGCCGAAATTTTATTACTGCAAACAGATATGAATATCAGCGATGTGGCATATCAGTTAGGTTTTTCTAACGTCCCTTATTTCTCAAGATTTTTTAAGAAGATTAAAGGTATTTCCCCAACAGAAATTAGAAATCAGGGAAAAGTATAAGGTATTCCCCGATTTGTGTTAAAAATCTAGAGTTTGTACAATTAATTTTGGACAGACAAATAATTGATGTCAAAATAGATTCACATCATCTAAAATTATTACTATGATTTTTACGACACAGAAAATAACCGAAAGCTATTGGAAAATAGCAATTAATCATCCACCAGTAAACGTATTCGACCCAGAATTTTCGGTTCAGTTAAGAACATTAATGGATGAATTGGAAGCCAACGAAAACTTAAAAGTAGTCGTTTTTGAAAGTTCCAATCCTGAATTTTATGTAGCTCACGCAGAATTGGTCAATATTTTTGATTTTCCGAAAGGAGAAGGAAAAACAGGACTTTCAAAATCTTGGCCCGATGTTGCAAAACGTCTTGAACAGGCTCCGTATGTAAGTATTGCGTCTATCAGAGGAAGAGCGAGAGGTTTGGGAAGCGAGTTTATTCAGGCTTTCGATATGCGTTTTGCGAGTAAGGAAAAAGCAATTTTCGCTCAGCCGGAAATCGGAATCGGTTCTTTTCCAGGTGGTGGTGGATTAGAGCGTCTTCATCTTTTAACAGGGAAAGCAAGAGCTCTGGAAATTATTTTGAGTGGTGACGATTATGATGCAAAAACTGCCGCTGATTATGGTTGGATTAACCGTGCATTTCCAGATAATGAGTTGGATGCATTCGTAGAAAATTTAGCCAAAAGAATCGACTCATTTGATTTGAAAATAATCCAAAAAATCAAGGCAACGATGAACGAAAGAGTAATTATTCCAAAAAATGAACAAATTATGGAAACTCAAATAGCCTTCTTTGCATCACTGATAGAGCCTGAAGCAAGAACCAGAATCAAAAAATTATTAGATCAGGGATTGCAGACTTATGGCGATGTGGAACTTAATCTTGGTAAATATCTATAATTAAATGAAAGCATTAATCATCAACGGTCATATCAAATGGCCACAAATCGCAGAAGGAAATCTTAATAAAACCATCTTTGAAAAAAGTAAAAAGATCTTCGAAGAAAGAGGATATGAAATTCAGGAAACCAGCATTGATAACGACTACGAAATTCCTCAGGAAATTGATAAGTGGGTAAATGCAGATTTTATACTCTTTCATTTCCCGATCAACTGGTTTGGAATGCCGGCGAAAACAAAAGACTACATCGATAAAGTTTTGATGAGCGGTTATGGGAAAATTTATGCGGGAGACGGGAGAAATAATGGCGGAAACTATGGAACCGGTGGCCTTCTACAAAGCAAAGGAATGATTGTCAATACCTGGAATGCTCCCGAAGAAACTTTTGGAAACTCAGGTCAGCTGCTTGAAGATTTTTCGATGGAAGAATTTACGAGACCATTTACAGCAATGCTCCAGTTTGTGGGAGTTCAGCCATTGAAGACATTTGCTTTCTATGATGTTTTTAAAAATCCGAATATCGAACAGGAGTTGATTTCTTTTGAAGATCATCTTAAAACTTACATTTAAAATAATAAATAACACATCGTAATTCTGTGCTATTCTTCCGCTGATTTGAGCTACAAACGCAGATGCAATGCGATATAACTTTGTCCTATCAAAATTAAAGAACAAAACAATTAAAATTTTTTAAAATGGAAAAGACAATTTTTATCACAGGAGCATCAAGAGGATTCGGAAAACTTTGGACAGAGGCATTTCTTAAAAGAGGTGACAAAGTAGCAGCAACATCAAGAAATATTGAAGCATACAAAGATTTGGCGGAGCAGTATCCCGACTCTTTCCTTCCTATCTCTTTAGACATTACCAACAGAGAAGCTGTTTTTGAAGCAGTAAACCAAGCTAAAGATCATTTCGGAAAACTTGATGTTGTAATTAATAATGCTGGTTATGGTGTTTTTGGTGCAGTGGAAGAAGTAGGAGAGAAGGTTACAAAAGACGTTTTTGAGGCTAACGTTTTTGGAACGCTTTGGGTAACTCAGGCAGCTTTGCCGATTTTTAGAGCACAGGGAAGTGGTCACGTTATTCAGTTATCAAGTGTTTTGGGTGTTTGGAGTTTACCAACACTAGGAATTTACAATGCGACAAAATTTGCAGTTGAAGGTTTTAGTGAAGCTTTGGCAAGTGAAGTAAAAGATTTTGGAATTAATGTGACAATGATTGAACCTAATGGCTACACAACCGATTTTGGAGGTAGTTCAGCGGTTCACGGTGATGCCATTCCTGCTTATGATACTTTGAAATCAAGCTTGGGAGAAGCAGAAGGTTTACTGCCTGAAGATTATGGAAAACCGGAAGCAACGGTTCCTGCTATTTTGAAATTAATTGACAGTGAAAACCCGCCACTTCGTTTATTCTTAGGAAAAGTAGGATTGAGAAAGACGGAAAGAGTGTATGCAGAAAAACTTCAAGTTTGGAATGACTGGAAAGAAGTTTCTGAGGCGGCTCACGGGTAATAATCAGAATAGAAAAAATTAGGTAAATCCAGTCTTGTATTGGATTTACTTTTTTTGTTTAAAATCAAATATTCTTGCTTATAAAATCAATTATAATGAAATTTCAAAATACAAAATATCTATACATCAGCACACTGCTTGCATTTATCCTGATTCCACTCGGAGGTTTGACGACGGATATCTATATTCCGTCACTTCCCGCGATGGCAGAAGATTTGAATGTCCCAGTTGAAAAAGTACAGGTGTCATTGCTTTTATTTATGCTAAGTTCAGGATTTAGCCAGCTTTTTATTGGCAGTATTCTCGATAGTTTTGGCAGATATAGAATCAATATTTTTGCACTGATTACCTTTTCTTTAGCCAGTTTTATCATTGCATTGGTTCCGGAGATTTATGTCATTTATATGATGAGAATTGTTCAGGGAATCACCGTTTCACTGATTATTGTGGGAAAACGGGCTTTTTTTGTTGACCTTTATAAAGGTGAGAAACTGAAACATTACACCAGTCTTTTTTCTATTGTCTGGGCAACAGCCCCTATCGTGGCGCCGTTTATCGGAGGCTATTTGCAGGTGCTTTTCGGATGGCAATCGAATTTCTATCTTTTAGGAGTACTTACTGTTATCATATTACTTTTCGAACTTCGGTTTACAGGAGAATCTTTACAAAGCTTTCAGGTTTTTAAAAGAAAAGAGATTATTGCTGTTTACAGAAAAATGCTGGGAACGCCTGATTTTTATTTGGGATTAATAATTATTGGTTTAAGTTATTCACTTCTTGTGATTTACGGAATGGTGAGTCCATTTATAATCGAAAAAGTGTACGGATTTTCTCCTGTTGTAACGGGATATAGTTCTTTAGCTTCCGGAATTGCATTAATGAGTGGCGGAGTTATCTCTAAATTAATGATTAAAAAGGGACTTTTTACAAAAATAAATTCTGCAATAGTATTACAATTAATCCTAGTTTTACTAATGCTTGCGGTGACTTCAAAATATGATGGAATAGTATTTTTACTAGGTTTTACTTTATCATTACATCTTTTATCAGGCTTCATTTTTAATAATGTTTATGCGTACAGTTTACAAAGATTTACAACAAATGCCGGAATTGCAAGCGGTTTAACAGGTGGTGGTGTTTATGTTGTAAGTTCAGTCGCGGGTTATGGATTAATTAATCTGTTTGAAATTAAAGATATCCAGACATTTGCTTTGGTTAATTTTATCATTGTAGCTGTATTATTCCTCACCATTTTATTGTTCAAAAGGGCTTCAAGACTGCAACTGCATGAAAAAATCGTATAGATAAGTTAATTACTATACAAAATGGAAGTAATTGCTACGTCTGTTTTTTTATTTACTAAATTTGATAAAACTTAAAAACTTCTAACCCCAATTAAGTATGGAAAAAATCAATCACTATAAAAGCATCGTAGAGTTGCACGAGAAAAGCGGTTTCGAACCTCCGAAGAATCCTCTTTTGAGTTTGATGACCTGCAAAGAATTAATGACATACTCTGTCGGTGAAGACCGTTTTACAGGAGACTTTTATATGATTGGTTTGAAGAAAATCAAGTCTGGTTATGTATTGTACGGCAAAACCAAATACGACCACAACAATGGTTCAGCAGTTTTTATGAAACCTAGACAAATCATCGAAGTTCGTAATGTTCAGTTTGCTGAAAAAGGTTTTGTAATGTTTTTCCACGAAGATTATTTGTCGGGACATCCGTTGAATGAGCAAATCAAAAAGTACGGTTATTTCGAATATGAAATTAATGAAGCACTTCACATTTCGCCTTCGGAAGAAGTGATTATGTGGGAACTTTATGAAAAAATCAGAAGAGAGTATGAGGAAAACTCTGACGAATTCAGCAGAGAAATCATCCTTTCGCATATCGATTCTATTTTAAAATATTCTGACCGTTTCTATAAAAGACAGTTCATCGACAGAAGTACCAATGTTTCAGGAAGTATGGTTAAAAAATTCCTGACGGTTCTGGATGATTATTTCAAGGATAATAAACACATTGAAGACGGTTTACCAAGTGTCAATTTTATGGCTGGAAAACTTGCGGTTTCTCCCCGTTATCTCAGTGATATTCTGAAACAGGAAACCGGTAAAACAGCCTTGGAACACGTTCATATTTATTTGATCAGCGAAGCCAAAAATCTGTTGCTGAGTTCAGAAAATAATGTTGCAGGAATTGCCTATGACTTAGGCTTCGAAAGTCCATCTTATTTTACAAGATTATTTAAAAAAGTGGTTGGGGTAACGCCTGTTCAGTATAAAAAAGAGGCGGTTAAATAAAATTCAAATATTAAAGACTGAACTTTTTTACAAACTAAAATTGAGCTTTTTTACAAAGTTTGTCTTTCATTTCTCAAATAATTTTGTACTATAAATTTTTAGAAATGAAAACAGTAAACAAAATTTACATCAATGGCGAGTTTGTAACACCTCACGGAACTGAAGCTTTAGAATTAATCAATCCGTCTAATAACCAAAAAATAGGAGAGATAATTCTGGCCGACGAAGAGGATACCCGAAATGCCATCACAGCAGCGAAAGAAGCTTTCAAAAACTTTTCAAAATCTACAGTTGAGGAACGAATTTCTTATCTTGAAAAACTTAAAACCGCAGTAGAGAAAAGAAAGCAGGATTTTACAGAAGTGATGATTGAAGAGTACGGCGGAACTTTTCAGTTTTCTTCAATGAGTAACGAGTTTACAGGACTTTGGTTTGATTCAATGATAGAATCAATCCGAAATTTTGAATTTGAACAAACCATTAATTCTTCAAAAGTCCTTTTACAACCTGTCGGTGTTGTAGGAATTATCACTCCTTGGAATGCCAGTAACAGCTCGGTTTGTAGTAAAGTTGCCACAGCTCTCGCCGCAGGTTGTACAGTCGTTATCAAACCAAGTGAAATGAGCGGTCTGCAGACTCAGGTGTTGATGGAAGCCTTTCACGATGCGGGTTTGCCAAAAGGAATTATCAATTTTGTAACAGGCTTGGGAAATGTAGTTGGAACAGAATTAACTATTAATCCTACTATTTCAAAAATTTCGTTCACAGGTTCTACAGCGATTGGGAAGCTTATTGCGAAAACTGCTGTCGATACTATGAAAAGAATGACTCTTGAGTTAGGTGGAAAATCACCCAATATTATTTTGGATGATGCCAATCTTGAAGAAGTGATTCCTACAGCGATTTTCGGAGCGTATATGAACAGCGGACAAGCCTGTATTGCGCCAACAAGACTTTTGGTTCCTGAAAATCAAATCGAAAAAGTGAATGAAATCGCCAAAGCAACCGCAGAAAAAGTGGTGGTAGGATTACCCCAAAATGATGATACAAATGTTGGCCCGATGGTGAGTGTAAAACAATTTGAAAGGGTTCAAAATTACATCAAAATCGGATTGGAAGAAGGCGCAATAGTTTTAGCCGGAGGAGAAGGTAAACCTGAAGGACTGGAAGCCGGAAATTTTGTAAAACCGACCATTTTTACCAACGTAAACAATAAAATGAGAATTGCTCAAGAAGAGATTTTCGGACCTGTACTATCCATTATTCCTTACAAAACAGAAGAAGAAGCGATAGAAATTGCAAACGATACGGCATACGGTTTAGCAGCTTATATCAGTTCTTCTGATGTGGAAAGAGCTCAGAAAGTAGCTTCACAGATTGATGCCGGAAGAGTTTGTATCAACGGCTTTAAGCATGACCCAATGGTTCCGTTTGGAGGTTTCAAACAGTCCGGAATTGGCAGAGAATACGGTGTGTATGGTTTAGAAGCTTATCTTGAACCGAAAGCTGTTCTACAATAATATTTTGTACATTTAATAAAGCGTTGTTTCAAAAAATGATGCTTTGTCTTTTAGCATTCAATCAAAATGGAAAAATCTGATATTGTCTATTCCTGCTATCACGAGGTAAGCCGAAAAGGCGAAAATTTTGTTCCTCAGCACGTACTTTCTTTTCAGATGTCGGGAACTTTTGTTTTATCTGATGGACAGGAGAAATACATTGCAAATGAAGGTGATTTTAATTTGATTAGAAAAAATCAACTGGTAAAATTCACCAAATGTCCGCCTGAAAATGGAATTTTTGAAAGCCTGAATATTTATCTGAATCAGGAAGTTTTACAGAGTATGGCAAAGGAATATCATTTTTCATCCAATCATTCTGAGGTTCCAAAACCTTTGGTTTCTATTAAAGTAAATGCTGTGCTTCAGAATTATATTACATCATTGCAAACCATTATTGAAAATCCAAAACTGCTTACCAAAGATTTTATCGATCTTAAAATTAAAGAGTTATTATTTATCTTAATCGAGACACAGCCTGAACTCAAAAATATTCTCTTCGATTTTTCAGAACCTTTTAAAATTGATTTGGAGTCTTTTATGATTCAAAATTACAAATACAACGTCAATTTGGATCGTTTTGCTTATCTAACGGGAAGAAGTTTAGCGACTTTCAAGCGTGATTTTGAGAAGATTTTTCACTCTTCACCACACAAATGGATTTTGCAGAAACGTCTGGACGAAGCTTATTTTTTAATAAAAGAAAAACAGCAATCACCTTCGGAAATCTATGTAGATTTAGGCTTTGAAGATCTTTCTCATTTTTCTTATGCCTTTAAAAAACAGTTTGGATTTAGTCCGAAAAACATCACAGCAACACTTTAACGATTTAATTAATTCTGCTCTGGAAACTGTTTTCTGAAATGCAGTGGAGAGCTCCCAGCTTTGGTTTTGAAAATTTTGGTAAAGTGGGAGGGATGTTCAAATCCGAGTTCATAAGCAATCTCACTTATAGATTTCGTAGTTCCCAGCAGGATGTTTTTCGCTTTATCCACTAGTTTAAGGTGGATGTGCTCTATTGTTGTTTTGCCTGTGAATTTACCAAGTAAATCGGATAAATAGTTGGGAGAAAGATTCAGTTTTTCTGCGAAATATTTTACTTCGGGAATACCTTTTTCAATCAATTGTTCATCATTGAAATAGTCATTAAGAAGAGTTTCAAAACGTTGGGTAACATCGTTTCCATTTTTATTTCGGGTAAAAAACTGTCGGTCGTAAAACCGGTCAGAGTAATTTAACAGCATTTCAATTTGATTTAAAATCAAACCTTGTGTGTGACGGTCGATATTCTGGGAATATTCTTTTTTGATTCTTACAATCACTTCATCAAGCAAAGCTTTTTCATCTTCCGAAATATGAAGTGCCTCGTTGCTTTCGTATTGGAAAAAGCTGTATTTCTGAATTTTCTTTGCTAAAGTTGAACCATATATAAAATCAGGGTGAAATGCCAGAAACCAGCCTTCCTCAATCTCTGTATCTGCACTTGGACTCATTACTTGATTGGGAGCAGTAAACATCAAAGTTCCTTCCTGAAAATCATAACTTGAGCGTCCATATTTTAAACTTCCCTTAAATTTTTTGTAAACAACAGTGTACAAATCAAGGCTGTAAAGATAGTCTGCAAAATTTTCATCGGATCGGCTTACGTTTTTCAGATCAATTACCGTGATCAAAGGATGTTTTTGACTTCCACTATTATAAAAGCGATGAAGGTCTGCAACGGATTTGATGGAAATGAAAGCTTCTGACATTTTTCTGATTTTAGTTAAAATTAAAGGTTTTAAGATTATTCCTGCATTAATTTTAGAAAATCTTCCTCAGAATTTTTATTTTTCAAATCGATATAAAACTGTGCATCTTCGCCAATCACATATCTTAATTTGGGAAGTTGATCTGTTGCTGCACCAAAAATAGTTTCTGCAACTTCTTCTGCGCTCGCTTTTGGCAGATGTTCAGTACGCTTGGTGAATTTCGGGATAAATGATGCCAATTCCGCATTATATTCTTCAATCGTATTCTGAATCATTTCGATTCCGCTTCTGAAATTGGTGGCGATGCTTCCCGGTTCTACAATTTTCACATCGATTCCAAACGAAGAAACTTCAAAATGTAAAGCCTCTGAAAATCCTTCCACTGCAAATTTTGAGCTGTTGTATAAACTGGCAAATGGTCCCGCTGTAATTCCTCCGAACGAAGAAATATTGATGATTGTTCCTTTTCTCTGAGCTCTCATTACCGGTAATACGGCTTTGGTGACATTCATTAAACCAAAAACATTTACTTCAAATTGCTTCTGAATTTGTTCAGGGCTTGAAGATTCAAAAACACCCATTAATCCGTAACCTGCACTGTTTAACAGTACATCAATCGAACCGAATTTTTCTGTTCCCTGTTTAATTGCTTCTTGGATTTGCTTTGGATCTGTCACATCAAGTTTTACCAAAAGAATATTCTCAAGGAGATTCAGCTCGTTTTCGTTTTCCGGTGAACGAATTGCGGCAATGACATTCCATCCTTTTTGCTGAAATAATTTGGCGGTTGCTTTTCCCAATCCCGATGATGCACCGGTGATGAATACTGTATTGTTCATAATGAATTTGTTTAAAATTTCTTAGACAAAGTTCGGATAAGTGGAAACCAATGACTTGTCGATTTTACGGAATGTCTTATACATTTCTACGATTTTGACCGAAAGGTAATTCTGTGCTATTCTTCCTCTGAAATGGGCTACACTTTACGCATTGGGCGGAGCTAACTTTGTATCAACAAAACCAAACAATTTAATAACACCTAAAAATTAAAAAAAATGGAAACTTCAACTCAGACATTAGTAAACAAAGTTTTGACGGCTCACGGAATCAACAGTGCTGCGGAATTTCAGACGGTAAAAATCCATACTCAAATTGGTGGGGCAGTGTGGGGAATGAAAGGGCACGAAAACGCTTTAAGCGATGTACAGTTTATCGGTTCTTTAAAAGAACAAAAAAGTATTTGGGAAAATATTTTTAAAAGAAAATTATACTTCATCTTTTGAGCCCGGAAAAGTTCAGTTATTCGATGAAAACGGGGAATTACTTGAATCATTGGAAAACCCGAGAGCATCTTTCAAAGGCCATACAGTGGAAACCCCTTGGACAAGAACACAACTAATCTATTTTTCCAGCTATGCAACGTGGAATTATGCTACAGCGCCATTTAATTTTCTGGTTCCCGGTATTGAAATTAATCAGTTTGAATCCTGGAATGAGAACGGTGAAATTTTAGACAGATTGGAAGTAATTTATCCCGATGGTTTCGCCACTCACAGCAAAAGACAGATATTTTACTTCAATCAAGACGGACTTTTAAAACGTCATGACTATTGGCCTGAAGTTTTAGGAGGTTCTTCCGCAACACAAATCATTGAAGAATATCAAGAATTTGAGGGAATAAAAACAGGCACAAAAAGAAATATCTATGTCCTGAATGATGAAGATAACTCTTACAACAAAGATTTCGTCTTGGTGTCTATCAATATCAAAGAAGTAAAATTCGAAAAATAATTAGTTATAAATAACATTTAAAAATCATAAAAAATGAAAACAATTACAGTACCTGAAAAGAAGCAGCTGAGTTTTGGCGCACAGAGCATTTTAGAATCAGTTGAGAAAAAAATGGGAAAAATTCCCAATTTGTATGCAACCACCGGTTATTCTTCATCCGCATTAAAGTCGATGTTAGAGACGGAAGCTGCACTTTCGCACGACTCATCCTTTACAGGAAAAGAAAGAGAAGCCATCAATCTTATTGTTTCTCAGGTTAACGAATGTGACTACTGTTTGGCGGCGCATACAACTTTAGCAAAAATGAGAGGTTTTACAGAAGACGAAACAATTGAAATCAGAAAGGGAAATTCTGAAAATCCTAAATTGAATGCAATAATCAAATTGGCTCAGTCTATTGCAAGCCACAAAGGAAATGCAGGAAATGGAGCTTTAGAAAATTTCTTCAATGCAGGTTATGATGAAAAAGCTTTGATCGAACTGACTGCTTTGATAGCACTGAGAAGCTTTACTAATTATGTATTTGCCAACACTCAGATTCCGATCGATTTTCCTTTGGCGCAGGCTATTTAATAAAGTGTTTTAATATAAGTGTTTAGTTTTAAGGGAAGCCTTATGAATTTATTTTCGGAAGGCTTTTTAGAGAGAATGCTTTTGCTAAAGTTTGTTTTGACAGTATTACAAACCCTGAAGTTGGAAAACTGACCTTTTGAACAAATAAAAATTGACCTTTAAAACAAAATAACCGCTACAATTAATTCTCAACTTTGCTTAATAAATTTTAATAATGGGAAATATACAAACGAACAAAACCGTTTTGGTAACGGGAGGAACAGGATTTTTAGGAATTCATATCATTTTACAATTATTGCATCAAGATTTTAAGGTGAAAACTACGCTTCGATCATTATCTAAAAAGGATGTAATTATTAAAGCATTGCAACAGGGCGGAATCGAAGATTTTTCTAACCTTTCTTTTTATGAAGCAGATCTTACCGAAGATAAAAATTGGGATGAAGCGGTTAAAAACTGTGGTTATGTACTTCACGTAGCATCACCCTTTCCTGCGCAAGATCCGAAAGATGAAAACGAGCTTATTATACCTGCAAGAGACGGCGCACTTCGTATCCTGAAAGCGTCTCGTGATGCAAGAGTAAAAAGAGTGGTGCTAACATCATCTTTTGCGGCTGTTGGTTACAGTATCAATAGTGAAAACCATATTTTTACAGAAAAAGACTGGACGGATTCGAATGTAGAACTTCCTGCTTACATCAAGTCCAAAACGATTGCTGAACAGTCGGCTTGGGAATTTATTGAAAAACAAGGAAATGGTTTGGAGCTATCGGTTATCAATCCTGTTGGAATTTTTGGTCCTGTAATTGGAGGCATTACTTCTGCTTCACTGGATGTTGCCGTTTCTGGAATTCTTAAAGGAAATTTAGAGTACACGCCAACTTTTACAATGGGTGTTGTAGATGTGAGAGATGTTGCTGATATTCATATAAAAGCAATGCTTAATCCGCAAGCTAGCGGAGAACGCTTTATTGCCACTTCAGAAGGCGTAATGAGCTTTTATGATGTTGCAGAGTTATTCAAAAAAGAGAGACCTCAATATACATCAACAATCAAAAACCTTGAACCCATTGGCAGAGAGTTCTACAAGGAGATATCCAATAATAAAGCGAGAACTATTCTTCATTGGAATCCAAGAAGCCGTGAAGAAGCACTTTTGGCAAGCGCAGATAGTTTGAATGAAAATTTTTAATTTTGTTTAGGAAGATACTCATTTCCTAATCTTGTTTTGGGATTTATCTAAGTATGGCCTTGGCTTTTCTATAAATAGTTGAGTGCTTTTGAATGATTTGAGTTTTTTTAGATAAAATCAATGTTAAGGAAAGGAGCAAATGCAGCGGTAAGTCTTTTCAATAAAATAAATAAGATGAAATTTAATAATATACAATCTTGTCATTTGGGTCCGGAAATTTCTCCAGAGCAATTTATTCCGGAGCATTTCTTTTTGTTTTTACTGAAAGGTTCTATGGTAGCTTACGACGGTTATAAATACTATTCGATGAAACAAGGAGATTATTGTATCGCCAGAAAAAATCATCTCGTACGATATACAAAGCATAAAGAAGACGGGCAGTTTGAAAAGGTAATTATTGCTTTTGACGAGGCTTTTTTAAAGAAATTTTTGGAACGACATCCTTATCAGGCGGAAGCTACCGACAATAATGACTCTTTTTTGTTTGCAAAAGAAGATAAATTGATTAAAAGTTACATCGATTCATTAGAACCTTATTATAATGGAAAAGAGCAAATTGAAGCGACTTTTGTGGATGTTAAACGAGAAGAATTGTTGATGATTTTGTTAAAGAATCACTCAAGTTTAAAAGATATTTTCTTCAATTTCAATAGTCCTCATAAGGCTGATTTGGAATTGTTTATGAATAGTAATTATAAATTTAATATCAGCCTTGAGCGTTTTGCGTATCTTTCAGGACGAAGTTTATCTACCTTTAAAAGAGAATTCAAGACTATTTTTGGTACTCCACCTGGGAAATGGCTCACTAATCGCAGACTTCAGGAAGCTCGTTATCTTTTGGAGCACGAGCATAAAAAGCCCAATGAGATTTATTTTGAACTTGGTTTTGAAGACCTTTCACATTTTTCATTTGCTTTTAAAAAGCAATTTGGTGACAGTCCTAAAAATATTGTAAGTAAAAAAACGATTGTACATTAATTTTGATGGATAGTTCTTATCTCAGTATTTTATAAAAATCTTTCAGAATTTTTTTCTGAAAGATTTTTGATGATTAATTAAAGATAAACAGTCTAATTTTAAGGCCAAACTGCCTTTTCTAATTAATTAGAAATCTTTTTAACGTATTTCTGTGCTATTTTTCAGCTAAAATGAGCTACATATTCCGTTGAGTTTGATGATAACTTTGCTTCATTAAATAACACTAAAAAATTAAAACAATGAGTAAAATAGTTTTTATCACAGGAGCATCAAAAGGATTCGGAAAATTATGGGCTGAAGCACTTTTGGAAAGAGGAGACAAAGTAGTGGCAACCGCAAGAAACGTTTCTGCCTTACAGGATTTGAAAGAGAAATACGGCGACAATATTCTTCCTTTAAAACTGGATGTCAGCAACCGTTCAGAAGTTTTTGAAGTAACGGATCAAGTAGAAAAACACTTCGGAAGAATAGATGTTTTGATTAACAATGCCGGTTTTGGATTGTTCGGAACAACGGAAGAAACTACGGAACAGCAGGCGAGAGAACAAATGGAAACCAACTTTTTCGGTTCACTTTGGGTAGCACAGGCTGTTTTACCGGTGATGAGAAAACAGAAAAGCGGACATATTATCCAGATTTCCAGCTTTTTGGGATTAACGACTTTGCCGCTTTTAGGATTGTACAACGCTTCAAAATTTGCAGTGGAAGGGTTGATTGAAACTATCGGTTCGGAAACTGCACATTTGGGAATCAAAACGACTTTAATTGAACCTAATGGATTTGCAACAGATTGGGCAGGAGCTTCGGCGGTTCAGACTTCTTCCGATATTGCAGATTATAATCCGGTACGTATGGCTTTTGCAGAATCTGGCGACAATCCTGATACCTGGGGAAAACCGGAAGCGACCGTGGAACCTGTTTTAAACCTTATCGACAATCAAAATCCTCCGCAAAGAGTATTGTTTGGGAAAATTGCTTATCACGTTATAAATGAGGTTTACACGAAAAGATTAAACGAGATCCAAAACTGGAAAGAAGTGAGTATCGCTGCTCACGGCCATTAGTTAAAATTTAAAATCTAAATCAGCGGTGCAAATAACAATGTTTTTTTGTGCTAGTGTTCCGCTGATTTGTGAAATTAATTCCAACCAAATATTCTCAATTTTGAATCATTAAATAACAAACAAAATCTTAATATTTATGAAAACAACCGCTTTAAACGCAGAAACACAATTCGCAGCAATCAACAACAACAAAATTGCTTACAGACAGTTCGGAAACGGAACGCCATTATTTTTTATCAACAGATTCAGAGGTGTAATGGATACCTGGGATCCATTGTTCTTAGATTCTTTGGCAGAAAAAAATACGATTATTCTTTTTGATTACCCTGGAATTGGAAAATCGGAAGGGGATCTTCCTTTGGATATTATAGAAGTGGCAAAGACGGTTCCGGCTTTGGCAGACCATTTGGGAATCGATAAATTTAATGTTCTGGGCTGGTCATATGGCGGACTGGTGACGCAGGCTGTTACTTTTCAAAATCAGGACAGAGTGCTGAAAACTGTTTTAATCGGGACTAATCCTCCGGGAGAAAATGCTATTCCGATCGAACCTGTATTTTTCGAGCATGCTTTGAAGCCAATCAATGATTTGGATGATGAATATTATTTGTTCTTTGAGCCGTCTTCCGAAAAAAGCAGGCAGGCAGCTAAAGAATCCCACGACAGAATTGCTGAAAGATTAGACAGAGAATTGATTCCTTCAACACAGGAAGTTTTTCAAAGGTATTTTGCGGGGTCAGGTCTTTTTAAGGAAGACAAACTGAACTTTCGTGAAGGTTATAAAACCTTGAAATCTCCGGTATTGGTTATTTCCGGTGACCACGACATTAGCTTTGCGACAGAAAACTGGTTTCCGCTACTGAAAAATGCACCCACAATGCAGCATATTATTTTGAATGATGCAGGACACGGTCCTCAACATCAATATCCGGAGCTTACGGCAGGATACATCAACCTTTTTTTAGGATAGTATGATTTCTGTCTTTAGTTTCGGTAAAATTAATTTAACTTAGATAAAATTAAACCGATGCAACATTACAAAACCCTTACCGAATTACATTTGGGAAATCATTGGGACGCTCCGGAACATCCGCTTTTCAGTATGATTGGCTGTCAGTCGGAGTGCAAATTGGGGAACAGGGAGTTTACCACAGATTGTTATGTGATTGCTTTCAAAAAAATAAAATCAGGGATTTTTATGTACGGTCGAACACCGTATGACCACGACAACGGCTGTCTGTTTTTTGCAAAACCAAGACAGATTATTGAGATGAAAAATCTTGAGTTTGAAGAAAAAGGCTATATGCTGATGATTCACGAAGATTATCTGAACGGTCACGAGCTTTTCAAAGAAATTGAAAAATATAGTTTCTTTGACTATGAAGTAACGGAAGCTTTGCATCTCTCTCCAAAAGAAGAGCAGATCATTCTGGAACTTCACTCGAAAATTCAGAGCGAATATTTTAATAATCCTGATGAATACAGTCGGGACATTATTTTAAGCCATATTTCATCAATTTTAAAATATGCACAGCGATATTATAAACGACAGTTTATTGACAGAGCACAGGTTTCCGGAAAGACTGCATCAAAATTCAATGATGCGTTGCGAAAATATTTAGCTGAAGGTCTGCTTGAGAAAAAAGGACTTCCGAATGTGGCATTTTTAGCCGATCAGCTTTTTGTTTCGCCAAGGTATTTAAGTGATTTACTGAAGCAGGAAACAGGAAAAACCGCTATGGAACTGATTCATATTTTTATGATTTCCGAAGCAAAAAACCTTTTGAGGTTGGGAGAAAAAGGAGTCGCTGAAATCGCTTACGAATTAGGCTTTGAAAATGTTTCCTATTTTACAAGGCTGTTTAAAAAGCAGACGGGAATGAAGCCTTTGGAATTCAGGAAATCGCAGTTGAATTAATTCCTAAATATAGGTTTACTAAAGTCACAGAGAAGTCTAAACTACTTTTCTGTGACTTTTTTTCGATGATCCAGACCCCAGTCTTTCAAAGACATTATTACCTTTTCCAAAGATAGGCCATGTTCTGTAATTTCGTATTCCACAGTAGGTGGAAAACTATCGTGAACAGTCCGTGTAATTAAATGATTTGTTTCCAATTCTTTTAACTCTTTGGATAAAACCCTATCGGTGATCTTAGGTATTTCTCTGGAAAGCTCTCTGAATCTTTTACTCCCGAAAGATAAAGAAACGATAATAGGCAACTTCCATTTCCCTTTCAGAATTTCCAATGCATCCTGTATGGGAAGCATGATCTCCATACAGGTCTTTTTTTCAGTGCCGTCAGTAACTCTTGCCATAATTCGTTGTTGCTTACTTTAATGATAGTGCTATCTAAAAAGTTAGTAATATATTTCGGATAGTTACTTATTCTAATTTTGTATTTACAAATTTATAAAAATGAATACAATGAACGACATTAAAAATTCTGGATTTTTAAAATTCCAATTGGCACAACTTGATTTGGCTGTAATAACAGACGGTGTAATAAATATCGAAAGCGTTCAGCCGATGTTTGCGCCCAATATTGAAAAAGATAACCTTACAAGTTTTTTTACGAACAAAATGCTTCAGCAGGATAAAATAGAGCTTGCAGGCAATATCCTCTTTATAACAAATGGAGAAAAAAACATCCTTATTGATACAGGAAGTGGTGTAATGTTGTCTCCTTCCACTGGAAAATTAATTGAAAACCTCCGGAATTTAGGAATCAGCCCTCAGGAAATCACAGATATTGTCTTCACGCACGCCCATCCGGATCATATCGGAGGTGTTATTGATAAAGAAGGTATATTGGTTTTTCAGAATGCACAATATTATATTTCGGAAACAGAATACAACTTCTGGATGTCCGAAGAACCGGATTTCTCGAAAGGTACAAAAAACCAGTTTTCTGATTTTGAGATCCAGTTTGCAAGAGATCATTTCAAACCCATTGAGACTAAACTTAATTTTTATGCCGATGAGGCAGAACTTTTTGGTTTTCTTAAGTTGGAACATGCTCCGGGACATACACCTGGACATACGATTATAACTATTTCATCCGAAGGTGAGGAATTGGTTCATATTGCAGATACTTTTCAGCATATTATGCTGGTTGAGCATCCAGAGTGGGGTAATCAAATTGATTCTGATTTTGAACTGGGTATTAAAACGCGCAAAAATGTACTCGAAAAATTATCATCTACAAAGAAACTGTTCTTTGGGGATCATTTGCCTTATCCGGGTTTGGGTTACATTCAAAAAGATGAGAAAGGATATCATTATGTTCCCAAAGCTTTTTACACGGTTTAGAATAAAATCCTCCAATTGCGGAGGATTTTCGTTTTTGTAAATCTGTGCTATTCTTTCCGCAAAATGGACTATTTATCAAGAGGTGTTCAGTCTAACTTTGTCCTATCAAAATCATTGAAAAAATAATAACAAGAAGTATGAAAACGAAATTAGTCGCAGTGAGTTTATTTCTAATATTTGCTAATTCTGCAAAATCACAACTGCAGCAAGTTGCAAATTCCAATATGGTTTGGAATGGCGTGACAACAAGTTCCGACGGGAGAGTCTTTGTTAATTTTCCAAGGATTGAAGGTGATAAAGGAATGAGAATCGGAGAAATTCTTAAAAATGGTAAAATCATTCCCTATCCTGATGAAAATTGGAACAATTGGGAAGTCGGAGCCGACGTGAATGAGAAATTTGTAAGAACCAACTCTCTTCGGGTAGAATCAGATGGCTTTCTGTGGATTGTCGATACAGGAACTCCTTCAATGGGAAAAAATCCACTATCTGGAAATGCTGCAAAATTAGTTACTGTGGATTTGAAAACAAACAAGATTGCGCAGATTATTCCATTAGACAAAGTTTCCAAGACTGCTACTTTTATTGATGATTTGAGAGTTTTGGGTAATACAATTTATCTGACCGATGCCGGTGAACCTGCCTTGATTGTCTTAGATAAAACAACAGGAAAGGGCAGGAGAGTTTTGGAAAATCATCCTTCTACAACAGATGCTATTCCTATAAAAGCTGAGGGTAAAATTATAAAGGATATGGAAGGTAAAGATGTTCATATCCACGCAGACCAATTGGAAATTTCGCCTGATGGAAAATGGCTTTATTTCCAACCTGCAAGCGGACCAATGTGGAAAGTGGAAACTCAATATTTAAATAATGAAAAACTAACTGCAGACGAGCTGTCTTCCAAAGTTTCATTATTCTACAAAACACCGTCAACAGGCGGTACAGCAATAGATTCCAAAGGAAATATCTATGTAAGTGATATTAATAAAAAACAAATCATCAAAATCAGTCCGGAAGGAAAAGAAACTCTGGTAATAAAAGATGACAGATTGCTTTGGGCAGATGCTTTATGGATTGATGAAGATGGTTATTTATGGATTCCAACAGGTCAGTTGAATCGTTTGTCAGTCTTTCAAAACGGAGTGGATAAAGTGAAATTTCCGGTAACCATTTATAAGCTTAAAATAGGAGCGAAACCGAGTGAAAATTAATTTAAAAATAAAGTATAAACATTTACACAATAAAATAGTATGAAAGCAATTGTATTAAAAACAGCAGGAAGCGTAGAAAATTTAGAATATGTTGATTTAGAAAAACCAACCATTAACGAATGTGAGGTTTTAGTAAAAGTAAAAGCCATCAGCATCAATCCGGTCGATGTGAAAAGCCGTCAGGGAAAAGGAGTTTATGGAAGAATTAAAACAGAAAATCCCTTGATTTTAGGTTGGGATATTTCAGGAATTGTGGAAGAAAGCAGAAGTTCTGAATTTAAAATAGGGGACGAAGTTTTCGGAATGGTCAATTTTCCCGGTCACGGAAAAGCGTATGCAGAATATGTGGCAGCTCCGGCGAATCAATTGGCTTTAAAACCACAAAACATTTCTTTTGAAGAAGCGGCTGCATCTACTTTGGTGGCATTAACGGCTTATCAGGCTTTGGTTCATAACGCCAATATTCAAAAAGGTCAGAATGTGTTGGTTCACGCTGCATCAGGAGGAGTAGGTCATATTGCTGTTCAGCTGGCAAAACATTTAGGGGCAAAAGTGACAGGAACATCTTCTTTGAAAAATAAAGATTTCGTATTGGGTCTTGGAGCAGATTCACATATCGATTATCATAGTTTTGATTGGAAAAGTGCCGATGAGGAATTCGATTTTGTTTTGGATACCATTGGCGGAGATAATATTGATAATTCTCTTGAGGTAACTAAAAAAGGAGGCTCTATTATCAGTATTCCGACTGGTCTGAATGAAGAAGTCACTGCAAAAGCGGAGGCAAAAGGCGTAAAAGGTTACTTTATCTTGGTACGGTCAAGCGGTGACGATATGAAGCAAATTGCCAACCTATTGGAAAGCAGTGCTATAAAACCTCACGTTTCAAAAACATTTCCTTTCGGGCAAATGAGAGAAGCACATCTGGAGCAGGAAACAGGAAGAACTGTCGGGAAAATTGTGGTAACACTTTAATTAAATTTAATCCTAAAATTTAAAGAAATGAACTTAAAAAATATGGCAATTATCGGTGTTGCATTGCTTTCGTTGATTAATTGTAACAAGGCTTCAAACCAGAAATCAAATCAATCGAATACTAAAGTTTCTAATGATAAAAATGCTCAGTTAGAGGAAGTTTTTGCTGACAGTACTTATCAGTTGACAGGTGTTGCAGTTTCGAAAGACAACAGAGTCTTTGTGAATTATCCATATTGGCTTGAAAATCACTCTTACTCAGTAGTTGAAGTGAAAGATGGAAAACCAGTTCCTTATCCTGATGCAGAGTGGAACAGCTTCAAGAAAGGTGGAGACGGACAGAATAAATTTGTAACGGTACAATCTGTTGTGACGGATGATAAAGGCTTTCTTTGGGTGGTAGACGCAGCAGGGATTGGACTGGGAAAGGTGTATCAAAACAGTGCAAAGGTTTTGAAAATCAATCTGGCGAATGATCAAATTGAAAAAATATACCGCTTTCCGGAAAATGTAGTGGGAGAAGATGTTTACATCAATGATATCCGGGTAGATAATAAAAACGGTTTTGCGTATCTCACAAATTCCAATACGGGCGGAATCGTTGTATTGAACATTAAAAATGGGGAATCTAAGTTAGTTTTAGCCAATTCTCCAGCTGTGAAGTCCGACCCGAACTATCATTTTTCACCCTTAGGCACTGAACTTGAAAAAGGTGACGGTTCTTTATTAAAAGTCAATTCAGACGGAATCGCTTTAACGCCGGATAATCAATATTTATACTTCAAGCCTTTGACTGATAATAAATTGTATAGAATTAAAACCGAATTGCTTAGAGATTTTAAAACTTCAGAAGATGTTTTAAATAAAAGTGTGGAAGATTTAGGCAAATTCATCACGACGGACGGAATGATTTTCGACAAAAAAGGAAACCTTTATTTGGGTGATTTAGAGAAAAACTCAATCGTTAAAATTACACCTGATTTGAAGATGACAACGATTGTTCAGGATAATGAAAAACTGATTTGGCCGGATAGTTACAGTATTTCAGATGACGGTTATCTATACATCTCAAATTCTCAGATTCAATTAATGCCTTGGTTTCACGATGGAAAGGAGCAGTTTAAAAAGCCTTTTAAAGTGTTTAGAATTAAAATTTAAAACTTTTTAAAATGAAAAATTTAATTCAAATAATCGCTGACAGTCAAAAGTACTTTATCAACTTTTTAAGAATTTCAATTTTTGTGGTAATGGCTTGGATTGGTGGTTTGAAAGCCTTCCAATACGAAGCTGATGGCATTGTTCCCTTTGTGGCAAACAGTCCGGTGATGAGTTTTTTCTATAATCACCCTGAAGAATATAAAGAGCATAAAAATAAAGAAGGTGAAGTAATTCCTGCCAATATCAAATGGAATACTGAAAACGGAACTTACACTTTTGCTTATGCGCTGGGAACCGCAATTGTTGTGATTGGATTATTGACTTTGTTCGGAGTTTGGTTTCCAAAAATTGGACTCGTAGGTGGAATTCTCACTTTCGGAATGTCACTTGTGACGCTTTCGTTTCTCATTACAACACCAGAGGTTTATGTACCCAATTTAGGAGGTTTGGAACACGGTTTTCCTTACTTGTCGGGTGCTGGAAGATTGGTCATCAAAGATATTATTATGCTTGCTGGTGGATTGGTGATTGCATCAGATTCTGCAAGAAAAATTTTAAACAAGAATTATAATCAATAAAAATAATAAAATGAAAAAGATAATTTTAAGTTTAGCAAGTCTTTCAGCAGCAATGTTGTCAGCGCAGAATGTTCAGACATTCACTTTGAAAAAATTACCCTCAAAGCCGGTCAATGAATTACTGACCCGTGGAATGATTTCAGGAGAACAAGGAACTATTGGGTATTTCACCTATAAAAAAGGTGCTGTAGTTCCTACTCATCAACATATTAATGAGCAATATTCTCTTATCACAAAAGGAAGTGTGAAAGTTGAAATTCTTGATAAAGAATATATCGTAAAAGCTGGTGACGGGATAATTATTCCACCCAGTACACCGCATAGTTTTACGGCGTTGGAAGACGACACGATTGATATTGATTTCTTCGCTCCCTCCAGAACTGACTGGATTGAGGGAAAGGATAATTATTATGAAAAGAAATAGGCTTTAATAACTACAATCAGCTTTAATTATTATGAAAAAATCAATATTTAATCTGTCTCTTTTAGCATTATTCTGCTCTGTGTCTGGCTTTGCACAACAGAAGGGTAAGAGCCAAAAAAAATCTCAGCAAGAACGGATTTGGCATTATTCTATGATTGATGCTATGCGAAGAGGTATTTATGAAGGAACTCATACGGTAAAAGAATTAAAAACACACGGAGACTTTGGATTGGGGACATTTAATCATCTGAATGGAGAACTTATTGCCTTAGATGAAATTATTTACAGGATTCCACCATCAGGAAAAGTGGAGGTAGCTTCTGAAGATTTGAAATCGCCTTTTACTTCTCTCACATTTTTTAAAGCAGATTTAGAGAAAACGATAGTTTTTACGGGAAGTTTGGAAGAGTTAGAAGAAAAAATTCTAGAAATTTTAGACACTCAAAATTTACCGTATGCGATTAAGATAGAAACTGTTTTTTCTAATATCAGGGTGGGTGGAGCAGACCCAATTTCCGCAAGCGATACAACTGAACTTGCTACTTTGATGAAAGTAAGACCACAGTATAAATCAGAGAATATAAAGGGAACGATGGTAGGTTATTTTACTCCTTCTTTATTAAGTAATGTAGATCTTTCTCCGTTTCATTTCCACTTTATCTCTGAGGATAAGAAATTTGCAGGACATCTAATGTCAGGACAATTTAAAAATGCTGAAATTAAGATCTATCTGAATAAGAAAAATGGTTATGATGTTGAGTTGTTACAAGATAATGCAAGATTTCGTAATTTAAAGTTCGAAACCAAAGATGCTTCTTCCTCCTATTAACAGATAAATTTGAATTATGGTAAAAATATTTAAAGCATTAGAAACTGCAGAGCAAATAGATGGAACTTATACATCAAAAATTGTAGAAAAGCAGATTGAAGATATACCGGAAGGCAAAGTATTGGTAAAGGTAGAGTACAGTTCTCTTAATTATAAAGATGCATTATCTGCCAAAGGAAATAAAGGAGTAACAAGAAAATATCCCCATACTCCGGGTGTTGACGCTGCTGGAACGGTTGAGATTTCCTCTTCATCAATCTGGAAAAAAGGAGATAAAGTTTTAGTAACCGGTTTTGATTTGGGTATGAATACAGATGGCGGATTTGGGCAGTACATTATTGTTTCTGAGGAATGGGTGATTAAATTGCCCACAACTCTTTCAACCAAAGAAGCGATGATATACGGCACAGCTGGTTTTACTGCTGGCCTTTCGATACAGGCATTAATTCGTAACGGAATTACACCTGAAAACGGAATAATTGCGGTAAGTGGATCTACCGGAGGAGTAGGTTCGGTAGCGGTTGCTATTTTAGCAAAATTAGGATTTCAGGTAGCCGCAATTAGTTCAAAAGATGAAGCTACACCATTCCTTAAAGCACTAGGCGCTTCAGAGATTATATCAAGACAAGATTTTGAAGATAAGAGCGGAAAAATTTTACTCAAACCTCGTTTCGCAGCAGCGATTGATACTGTGGGAGGCAATATTTTAGCAACCTTAATTAAAAGCCTCCATTATGATGGAGTTGTGACAACATGTGGAATGGTGGGTGGCGGAGAACTTAATACAACCGTTTTTCCTTTTATTCTTAAAGGCATTCAATTAATAGGTATTGACAGCGTGGAAATTCCCTTAGAAAAAAGACTTTCAGTTTGGGAACATCTATCAACCGATTGGAAACCTCAGCAGCTTAATGATTTATCCAAAGAAATAAGTCTTGAAGAACTGCACGAATATATTGATAGAATATTCAGTGGGAAAATGCAGGGGCGAGCAGTGGTGAAAATCTAATAATTGAATTCTTGTACAAGTTAAAAATGATTAATCTGGGTTCTGTAATTAAAAGCAAAAAAAATGGCGTCAACTGTCTTTAGTTGGCGCCATTTGGCTTTTTGTGACCTTAACGAGCGTATCTTCAAACACTTTTATCAATGATTTGGTTGGTTTGGGTCAAATTAAAAAGGAGTTTGCAATTCCAAATTTTTAACATTTGATCACTTGTGATTGTAAAGTTATTTGCAAATTACTTTTTAGGTAAATGTAATTATCTAATATGTATTGTTAGACCATGGTTGGCTTCCACCTTTTTCTATCGGTTGAGTAAAGATTTAATCAATGATTCATAGAATATTAGTGAATAATATTGAAAATATAATGTGTGCATTCAAATATATATTTGCTTAATATAATCCGATAATCTTACTAAATTTGCAAAGATATTTTACAATGATGTTATTCGATCAGAGTTTAATGGTATCAAGAAAAGATAATATTACTCCTTTTCGAGATAACGTTTGATATCTCTAACATAGAGAGGGTATTCTTTCTTTGCTTGCGCTGTTTTTTTTAAATCTATGGAATGAGTAACAAATTTTCTTTCCGGGGTGGTTGATTCTAACAAATTGCCAGTCATCGGTTCTATAATCCAGCCTGTGCCACCCCAATCGAATTCAGCACTTTGTCCTGACCTGTTTGAACTCAAACAGTAGGCTCCCGATATAATTGCTGACGCTCTGCCAATTGTTAACCATTGTTCAACAGAAGATTTCCCCGTTGCTCTGGGACATAACAATAGATCTGCATTTTGTTTTCCATATTGACGGGCCCTTTCTGTGAACCACAGTTCAGTACACATAAGCACACCAATTCTCAAGTCATCAAGCTGAACTGTCTCAAAGGAAATATTGTCTTCTCTGTCGAACCAGCTTTCTTCCCAAAAATGATCTTCTTCCGGAAAAAGGGCTTTGGTATGAATTTTCCGATGGCCTTTTCCCTTTTGAAAAACAAATGCCGTATTGTAAAATTTTGTACCAAGAGTCTCGGGAGCAGAATAAATAATATACTTGGCCTCAAGCTTTTCTACTTCCTTAAGCCAAAACTGATGTTGTTCTACACTTTTTTGCTGTACATCTTCTGAGACCTCTTTGCTATTAACAAACCATGAATAAAAAGGCATTTCAGGTAAGAGTAATAAATCTGTCTTATTTTGGTTGAGATAAATTTGGAGTTCTCGCCAGTCTTCTAAAAATTTCTTTCTGTCATTACTGAGTTCACATACCGTAACATTCATACTTAACTATTTTTAATAATATACAATGAACTATTTAAACAACAGGACAAAGTTTGAAAACCTTGTCCTGTTTTATATTGTTCAAAATCAATTATGCGGAAATACCGCCATCAATTTTAAAGCTGCTGCCTGTGATGTATCCTGCTTCATCACCTGCTAGGAAATTAACCAAAGATGCTACTTCCTCTGGAAGAGCAAAGCGCTTTAATGGAATGGATTCCATAAGATACTGGCGTATATTTTCATCAGCATTAATCAGCATATCAGTTTCCGTAGCTCCCGGCTCTACACTGTTCACTGTAATTTTTCTGGGCGCGAGATCCCATGCAAGACCTCGGGTATAAGCAGAAACAGCGGCTTTTGTGGCTATGTAATCAGACATACCCGGACTGCCAATCCTGATTCCACCAACCGAGGCAATGTTGATGATTCTTCCTCCGTCAGGCATATATTTCTGTGCTGTTCTAACGGCTTCGGCAACAGAACGAATATTTACATCGATCTGGTTATTGTATGCTTCTGCTCTTTCGCTTGCAGTTTCAATTGGACCGTTTACGGCTACAGCAGCATTATTGACCAGTATATCGATCCTGCCAAATGCTGCTACAGCTTCTTCGATGGCACTTTCTACAGCTCCTTGAATTGCTCCATTAGCTTTTATGGCTACTGCTTTTCCTCCGGCCTCAACAATATCAGATACGATTTGCTGAGCGTTGCTTTCTGAGTTTAAATAAGTGAAGGCAACCATTGCGCCTTCTTTTGCAAGGCGTTCTACAATTGCTTTTCCCATTCCGCGAGTTCCTCCGGTAACGAAGGCTGCTTTTTCTTTTAATTTTGACATTTTATTTAAATTTTATTGTAAGTTCGTTAATATCGGTTTATAGATAATCTAATGCTTGTAACATTGAATATGTACAATTTCTAAGACTTTCATTAAAGCTTTATTGTTACGGATTGACGATAATTTTACCTGCAGTGTGATTTTTTTCAAGTTCTGTATGAGCCTGAGCTATTTCTTCAAGTTTAAACTTCTTGGAAACATGTGATTTTACTAAACCTTCTTTCATTAATCCTGCAATGGCGGTCATATCTTTCCCGTTTGAAACAACGGCATTGTAATAGGCATGCACATCTAATTCTTTAGCACGCTTTTTCCATTCGCTTCCCTCAATGTGAGACCATAGGCTTAATAATGTACCTCCTTTTTTCACTATACTAAGGGTTTTTTGGATATGCTCATCCCGCAATCCTTCAATAACATAGTCTACCGGTTCGGTTACCTCTAACAAGTCAGTCTTTTGATAATCGACAAATTCATCTGCTCCAAGACTCATCACCAAATCCTTTTTTGATCCGGAAGCTACAGCAATAACATAAGCACCAAAATATTTGGCAAACTGCACTGCAAAATGCCCCACACCGCCACCTGCTGCGGTTATAAGTACACGATCGCCCATTTTTATAGAATTTTTAATGAGTGGTTGCCAGGTAGTTAATGCTGCCATGCCTGCAGCAGCAGCTTCATCATGGGAGATATTATCTGGTTTTATTGTAATATCAGCTATGTTGGCAACTACATATTCTGCATAAGCTTTAGCGTGTCCGGCTGTTGTAAAAGTTGGGAAATTGAGTAGACCAAACACCTCATCACCAACAGTAAATGTGCTGACATTGTTTCCTATAGTTTCAATGACACCCGAAATATCCCAACCCAATATTTTGGGGGTTTCATTGTTAAATATGTAGTCTAATGCAGGGTTTTGTCGTGCATAGATATCTGTGGGATTAATGCTTATTGCATGTACTCTGATGAGCACCTCATCATCATTGGGTGTTGGAATAGGGAGTTCTACCATTGATAATTGGTCAACATCTCCTTGTTTTTTTAGTATGACTGCTTTCATTTGAATGATTATATAATATTGTTGAGAATGTGAATAAATTTTTAAAAATTTTGATCTTTATCTCAATTTCTTATGCAAAGTTATAAGCAATTAGGTATAACTTTGTAACCAGTATCATGGCTGATACTCGGGAGCAAAAAATGGAAGTCTTGAATTAAGGCAAAATTTGCGCTGATAACCGAATAGTAAAGAATAAGGATATGAAAGAATGTGTAAAAACTACAATCGATGCTCAGGATATTAAAGCATTGCAGGATACAATTTATGTCATCGGAGGTAAGTGGAAACTGCCTATAATTTACTCAATATGTAATGGGAATAAGCGTTTCAGTGATATCGAAAAGAGTATTCCCACAATTACCAAACGAATGTTATCACTAAATTTAAAGGAGCTGGAAGCCAATAAACTGATCACACGTAAAGTTGACATAGATTTCCCATCAATTATAGAATATGAGTTTACAGAGTATGCAAAGGAATATGGAGCTTTAATTACCGATATGATCGAGTGGGGAAAGAAGCATAAAAGACTGATAACCGATAAAAGTTAGATTTAAATAATGATTTTAAAAGTGCAAATCTGAAAGAAGTAGCCTTTCAGATTACTTCTTTCATATTTACAGTCGGTTGATCATTCTAATCAACCCCGTACAGTATTCAACAGATCGTGCGGATACCCCAAACTAATGGAGCTTAAGGCATCTAAATGTGCTAATTCTTCAGCTGTCAAATTGATTTCAGCAGCTTTAATGCTTTGCTCAAATTGATTGATATTTCGTGCTCCAAGCAAAGGAAATGCATTCTTGGATAAAGTCCATGCAAATGCAATCTGGCCAGGCGTAGCTTCATATTTTTCTGCAATTCCTACCAGTCCATCAATGATCAGTTTGGTTTTTTCATCTTCCGAATATTCAGCGTCAGTAGAATGACTGTCGCGCGAATATCCAGCTTCTTTGGAAAGAACTAAGAATTTTGAAGCATTGATCATTGACAATCAAATTTCTTCCTGAGTCCTTCACATCTATTAAGCAAAAGGCCAGACTTAAAAGCAGCCGAACTAAATGTTGTAAGTCTAAATGCGAAAACTGATTTGGCAAAAGCTGCAATGTATCCGAGCATAAGTTTGTCACCATCAATAGGTGTTAATTCAAATAAGAACAATACTTGGTTTGATCGTCCCGGTTCTATTAAAAAACGTTGGCTGCCAATTTGGCAATGTCACTTTTGAATAAAAGACAACTTAGAACAGGCTACGAGTCTGCGGTTATTGAGCAGAAAAAAGCAGTCATCAATTTTAAGCTGACGTTATTGACTACAGTCGGTGGAGTTTCTGATGTGATGGAAAGCTCTGAGATACCGTAGGTGTTGTTTTTGCGTATTATTACTGCAGGAGGATAATAATGTTCTTGGTTGATTAAAATCAGGAATCTTGAAAACAGTTTGTAAATTAAAACAAAAGAGGTATTGCTTTGACAAGATCCATCGATATTTTCAATGATCTGTTTAAATATGCCCATACTTGTTACTATTGAAACAATGTGATGCGTTGTAATCTAAATTTTATTTAGGTGTTATTTCTACAAATATTTTATAACTATTTTAAATAAAGAAATGAGTTATCGAAAGATAGCACCTTTTTTATTAAGTAGTAAAATAAATACGTGACGATGCACTTAAATGTATCAGATCATATTTGTATAAATGTCAGTTCTGCTATCTAAAAAAATATTAGATCAATTATCAAACAAAGAAGATTTTATTCTTGTGATTTGTCATATCTAAATATTGTAAGTTGATTTAAATCAATTTGTTGAGTTTGGGATTCTTGAAAATTCTTTGTAAGTATACACATTGTAAGGATAGATTTTCTTTGCAAGGACTTTAGCAATAACACTACTGATGAACAAAGGAAACAGCAATAGATATCCAGACGGTACTATACTGGAAATAATAAACATGGCAGTAAGAGGGGCGTGAATAGCTGCGGAAAGCATGGCAGCGGCTCCAAATAACGCAAAGTTAATAACCACAAGATGAGTACCTAAATAATGGTTGCAGAATTGGGCAAAAAATACCCCTAAAAACGCACCTGTAACAATACTCGGGGCAAATACACCGCCGTCACCGCCTGCACCGAGAGTGAGGGAAGCTGCCAATGGCTTTATAAAGATGAGCAAAACCAAAGGAATTAAATATGTGAGATTAACAATATCGGACGAACTTGATTCAAGGATTTTACCAAGCCCGTGATAACTATCACCATATAATGCCGGAAGAAAAAAGATAAATACCCCAACAGTTATGGCACCTAAATTTACACGTATGAAATTGTTGTTAATCCCACCAAAAAATGTTTTTGCGTAGATGACAATTTTTGTAAAATAAAGGGCAAATATACCTCCGATTAAACTTAGTATCACAGCAAAAGGTATGGATTGCCACCGCCAGTCCTGTACCTTAAATGTAAATAATGGGTTTGAGTCATAAAAATGCACAAATAGATGAGCTATAATCATCGAACTTATTCCACTGATCAGTAAGGTTTTATTGTATTTACGTGCAATAACTTCGAATGCAAATAGAAAACCGCCCAGCGCACTTCCAAAGAGTACGGTTACACCCGCTATAATACCTGCACATATCAGTTCCGTCTTGTAGGCCCAAGCACTATGCAAATGTTTGTATGCCTGATTACCAACTGTTGCGGTGGCAACTACTGTTGATACTTCGACTCCTGTAGATCCTCCGAAAATTACCGTTAAAAAGCCATTAGTGCAGTGCGAAGGTATTTTAAAAAAAGGAAGATGATCCTTTCTTGTTTCCAGGGTTGTATATATTTCCTTAATTCCTTTATTTTTTCTGTTCTGAAAGAGATATTTACGTAGGAAATAGATTGCTGTAATGCCTACACTTGGTAGAAAGATTAGCAATTTGTTTTCCGTGGCTATAATTTCTTCAAAGAGGTATTCCTGTACCTGTCCTGTCAAATGTTTTAAAGTATAAGATATAAGACAACACATAATACTAACGATAATAGATATCCCGATTAATTTGACATAGCTGGATCTTATTATTTTCTTTCGGTACGCTGTATTGCCTTGCATAACTATTTTAGTTTTAAAGAAGATGTAAAGGTAACAGTTATTTTTTGAAATAGTAAAAGTTGCTTGTTACTACATACTACCTGTTTTTATTTAAACAATTCAAATGAAATTTAAATAATTCATTGATTCATAAACTGAAGGTCCACCGATCAAGACAAGGATATACTTAATTTCTTTTTTATTTATCAATACTGTTGTTTGCAACGTTGGAATTTTAGATAACTGTTAAAAATGGATGTTTTTGAAAAAATTGCACATTTAGTTAGCTTCTTTACTTTTAGTCTTGAATAATACACACTATTAAATAAAGAAAAACTAAATTAGTTGTGCAAAGAAATTGTTATGCCTAAAAACGATTCAATTATAGTAAATAGAATGGATTACAGCAGTGGGATTGCTGTTGGTATTTGGAACGTATCTACACCAGGTATTATAAAAGCACTTTCACCTCATAGGCACGACCATTATACTTGCATGCTAATTGAGGCTGATAAGCTTGAAGTTGTATTTGATTTTAAGCATTTAACAATGCCGGTGGGGACACTTTTTATCTCTCCTCCTGGACAAGTTCATCAGATTCTAGAGACTCTTAGTGCAACAGGTTATTATTTGTCTTTTGAAAGCCGTCATATCGGTAGAATGGCACAAACCAGTTTGGATAATTTATTAGAGGAAACCTTGATTATCGCTCTCTCTAATAATGAGCGGCATTGGTTTAGAACAATCTTTGAGTCAATCATGAAATTACAAGATCTGAACGATACCCCTTATAGGCAAGTTGAAAAACCATTGCTTTCAGCTTTTATTGAACAGGCAGTTTTATGCTACAAACGCCAATCATTCATTAATTCCGAAAGTGTTAGCCTACGTTCTATAAATCTCACGAAGGAATTCAGGAATCTTGTAAAATCACATTTCCGGAGTATAAAGCGTCCATCTGAATTTGCAGCAATGCTTAATATAACTGTTGGACATCTAAGCGATACAGTAAAAAAAGTTACTGGTTTATCTGCTTCCGAACATATACAGAAGGAAGTGATGAGTGAAGCGCAAAGATTGCTCTACTATACGGAAATAAGCATCAAGGAAATTTCCTATCAGCTGGGATATCAAGACACCAAATATTTCATCAGGCTGTTTAGTAAAAATGCAGGTTTTTCACCTAGTGAATATCGGAAGCAATACGCTAAATGCTCAGACCAAACCTTAGATCATTAAGATTGTTCCTTCTTTTGTCCACCTTTTACCTTAATTTGTGAGTGGCGTTGCATATGCCAATTGCTCAATTTTGTAAGACAAAAAAATTACTTCTAAAGAAAATTTAGATTTTATGATTGGACAGAATTTTGTTGAAAGCTCAGTACTCTCATTGTCGAGAACTCCCGAGGGAATAATCGACTCTTTTCTTGCTCATATGAATTCTTTCCATACGGAGACTATGCTTCGTTTCTATGAGGAAGATGCAATCTTTATTCGTGATAGTGGTCAGCCTCGTAGAGGAAGATTGGAGATTGCGCGAGAATTGGACTGCTTCTTTAAATTCGGTTTGCCAATCAAAATTACAACAAGGAATGTTTATGTATATGGTAATCTAGCATCACTAATCTTGGACTGGAGTATAGCACGTATTGCGAATAATGGTGAAAAAATATGTATTCGAGGAACATCTAATGATTATGATAAAAGAGGAACCGATGGATATTGGAGATATTGGTTTGAAAATCCCTTTGGTGTTCAAGTGCGCAGCTTATTTTAAAAAACTTTACAATATTAAATAAATCAGATATGAAAATTTTAGTAGTAGGAGGTACAGGTCTAACAGGGAGGCTTGTAACTAACAAATTGGAAAAACTTGGTCATAAAGTAGTAATCGGTTCGCCATCACAAGGTGTCGATGTCATTACTGGTGAAGGGCTTCAGGAAGCATTGACCGGAACTGAAATAGTAATCGATCTATCAAATTCATCTTCTCCCGAAGGAGAAAATGCACTTCGATTTTTTGAGACTGCGGGAAAGAATCTTGTCAAAGCAGAATTGAATGCTAGTATTAAGCATCATATCGTTCTATCAATTGTAGGAACAGATGATGCATTGGAAATCGGTTATCTCAGAGCAAAAAAACTTCAAGAGGATACTATTAAAAACTCGGGTATACCTTACACTATAATTAGGTCAACACAATTTCACGAACATGTGGAAGCCATCATCCAAGTTCAGGGAGAAGGGGATAAAGTTTTTGTTTCGAACTTAGACTATCAACCAATTGCACTTGATGATGTTGCCGAATTCATAGTACAATTCTCTTTGGAAGAACCTAAAAATAACACCATTGAAATTGCAGGACCAAGACGTGGCAAAATGGGGACTTTTGTCTCTGAGTATATTCAAATTACAGGTCAGGACAAAAAAGTGATTACAGAAAATGAAAGTAAGTATATGCATTTTGTTGTTACTAATTCACTTCTAGTTCCCGCTGGTCATTACTCCGCTGGTCAGAAACTTTTTGAGGATTGGGCACTGGAAACATTTAAAAGCTAAACTTTCAATTATAAATTTTTCTTTTGATAATTTTAAAATTTTAGTGCAGATCTTTTTGTTCTGCATTTTTAATTATAATGGTACGTCTGACTTTTAATAAATACATTTTCTAGGAAAATTTGATTAAGATAGAAGAATTGCTTTAAGCTTTTAAGTTAAAACTAAAGTCTCGTTTTTAAATTTAACAGAAGTTTAATGCAATTTAATTTACAAAGCTTTTAGAATTTATTATTGGACTTTTAAGTCTTTAATTGGCTATTTTGGTTTTATGCCATAACCGAAGAAATATAGAAACATTTGACGGACGATTTAAAAGCGTTATAAAAAAAATTAAATATCGCTGTGATATGATCTCAAACCTTAAAAAGACGTTCCATTCACTTCGAAATTAGTTGCTCAATTGACCGTCTTTTCAACTTTCATCTGTTCCCATAAATATATTTTGTTACAAGAGATTTGATTATATTCACTATTTGATTAGGATGAAATTTTAACATTGATTATTTCAAAATAAAACTTATCAATAAAAAAATTGTAAATCAACGGTTTCAGACAATTATTATTAGAAGACAAGTACAGTGGCGAACAAACCAATACTGTTCTCATTATGTTTAATAGGGCCATACCATTCAAAATTACTACCTAGACCAAAGCTAAACTCTTTGTAGCTGAGTCCTGCACGCAGATAAATGTAGCTTCTGTTATGATCACCTGAGCTTGGAACAAATCCATACAAACCTTGTGCACGACCGTACCATGACCAGTTATCATTAATTTTTGGACGATATTCTATGAGTAGCATGTTTTCTGATGCCCAATCACTTGCTAGATCGATTTTTGGGTTCGCTACGATAGTAAATTCAGGTGTAGAATATGAATATATCAGACTTGCTACCGGTCTGAATCCATAAACAGGAGTATATTGCAAACCTGTTGTGACTTCTAAACCCCTTAACAATGTATAAGTAATATGCGATTGTGTCATGATGTCAGGTGTCATCTCTTTTTCCCAAGGAGCATTTCCATTGGTAATACTGAAAAAGCCAAGTTTTGGTATACTTTTAAACTTTTTATTAACCATAACCTGATAATAGATACCCCTGCTACCCAGCATCATCTCCATGTTGATAGGTGTGCTTTTGAGATCGGGTTGTTTTTCTGCAATTGTCTGAGCCTGGAAGGCTGTTGTAAGACTGATAAAAAATAAAGCTACGCCAATTCTTACTGATTTTTGCTCTTTCATAATCTTATACATTTATTTCCCAAGGTTTAGTGTTAATATGCCAGTTTTAACATGAGAAAATTATAGCGCAAAATTAGAACAGACAATAGTCGCAGAGTAGTATAAAGATGGCAAATATTAGGATAAATCGTGCAAAATTTTGTCCCGATATGCTGATGGTGAAATTCCGGTGATTTTTTAAAAAGCCTCGAAGGGCAGGAGCTATTTTTTTAATCAGTAATCATAATTTTAGCTATCAATAGTTGAACCTGATTCATCCCTTTAAGATTGAATCAGGTTCAGTTGTAAATTTAATGTTTTGGCAAATAAATTTTAAACTCCTTCCATTGAATGTATTGCTCTGCCAATTGTCTTGCGCAGGTTGTATCTGTTCGCTCTTTAAAATTAAATGTTTGATCCACGTTCAATCGTACACCGGCTCTGTATCCTAAAATAAGTTGGTATTTTCTCACGAAATTATCAGGATCATTATTAAAATTTATTCTAAGTTTTCGGTTGTGAGTACTAATCAGGGCTGTAAATTGAATTTCACGCCTGTCATCTGTTCGCCTACCTGCCATAGCCTGTTTCCTGTGGTTACATCTTTCGCCTGTTTGGGAATGGATGCAGGTCCCGGTGAACCCTTAACATGCATAAATCCGGAAGGTCCCCAGTAGGAACCATTCTTCACGATTGGATCTGTTGCCGCAAGAAGTGTAGGTAAAGCGGCTTTATCGGCCGGTTGTGAAATCAGCGGGGTAACTATTTTTTCGATCAGGAAACCGCTGGTCCGCTGTAGGTTCGTAGGGGAAACGGTATACCACAAACTAAAGTAGAGCCAGAATTAATTTTTATAATCTTTTTACCTCCCTTGCTGTTTGAGGCAGCGTGGTCAACCTCCTGGAAAGAGCTTTGGCGCTGGCGTCGGATTATCCTTAGTTTTGCTTTTGTGGTTGTGTTTTTTACAGCATTATCGGTTGCAATTTTTGCCAACTATTTTATACCGGGTTTTTCCTTAGCCCTGGGTTTTTTGCTTGGTGGAATTGTATCTCCGCCTGATGCTGTTAGTGCCGGTGCTATTTTGAAATTTGTAAAAGTCCCGAAACGACTGTCTTCAATTCTTGAGGGAGAGAGTTTATTGAATGATGCATCGTCTTTGATCATTTTAAGATTTGCAATGATTGCAGCTGCAACAGGGCAGTTTGTTTGGCATGAAGCTGCAGTCAGTCTTGTCTGGATGTGTATAGGCGGTGTCGGAATCGGACTGGCAATAGCGTACATCTTTATGAATATGCACAAAATCTTACCGACTGATTCGAACATCGATATTCTAATGACTTTCATTGCGCCATTCTCAATGTATTTGGCGGCAGAACAATTGAATGCTTCAGGAGTACTGGCAGTAGTTGCAGGAGGTTTATTTCTTTCATACCACAGCCATGATTTCTTAAGTGGTGCATCGCGAATAAGGACCTTAACAGTTGGGGAAAGTTTTTGTTTTCTATTGAATGGGATTGTTTTCATGTTAATAGGTTTGGATTTACCTGAAATTGTTTCAGGCTTAGGCAAAGCAGATATTTACACTTCAATTGGCTATGGTATCGCTGTCTCAGCTGTACTTGTTATTGTAAGAATCTTCGCAAGTTATGGAGCGGTGATAACAACATTAATTATGAAGAATTTCATCAGTGTTGCCGATCCGGAACCTCCCGGTTGGAAAACCCCTTTAATTATTGGCTGGACAGGGATGAGAGGGGTCGTTTCATTAGCTGCGGCACTTTCGATTCCCATGACTCTGGATGACGGAACTCCTTTTCCGCAAAGAGATATGATACTTTTCATCACATTTATTGTAATTCTTTCAACCCTATTGATACAGGGTTTGACACTTCCTGTTTTTCTTAGAAAATTTCCACCGGTCGACCGGGACTTTATAAGAACTGAAAAGGAGATCGATCAGGACATCAAGAACAGTTTGGCAAAAGTGGCAATTGATAAAATTCGTAATGATTATAGTGATAAAATAAAAAGCTTTCCGACGTTGAATGATCAATTGCAGCGGTATGAAACTCAGGCAATGAGTTCTGAGATAATTGTTAATTACGAAGAATATAAAAAGATTTATGTTGATATTCTTGATGCCCAAAGATACTGGCTTATAAATAAAAACCGAGAAGAACTTTTGTTAGATGAAGAAATTATCAGAAAACATCTTAGGTTATTGGATCTTCAGGAAGAAAGATTAAATATGAAAATCTAAGGTTTTAAAGAAAATTTATCAAGAAATTCTTGATATCATAATTCTGAGTTCAGTTCCTTAACACAATAAATATCTTATAATTAAGAAATGTCAAAACAAACGTAACTGTTATTTATTGATTGTTTAATGAGCTTGGATATACTATCGAAATGTTACTTCATTATTCCATCAAAGAAGTTAGTTATAGATAAGAATTTTTTGTACTGAATTTTTATAATTTAGTTTTTCCTGAGGAAGGCAATCTTTGACAATGATTGAACCACGAGCTTTATTTAATTAGTATTGTTGACTTATAATAGCCAAGGTAGAGAACTACAAATGGAAGTTTAAATGTCTGAATATGTATTGTATTATTGCATAATCTTGAACTTCAGAAAAAAAACTTACAACAAACGTTTTTATATATACCCATCACATAATCAATCAATATTGATTCGCTAAAAGCAGATTATATCTTGATTACCCATTCTCATTACGATCACGTTTTAGATGTTGAAACCATTGCAGAAAAGAATGATTCGGTTATCGTTTCAAACGCTGAAATCACCACTTATTATGAGAAGAAAGGTTTTAAATCTCACTTTATGAATCATGGGGGCAGCTGGAAATTTGATTTTGGAAAAGTAAAATACGTTAACGCCAGTCATTCAAGTAGTTTTTCAGATGGTAGCTATGGGGGGGAATCCTGGAGGTTTCGTGATAGAGACAGATACCATAAATATTTACATTGCAGGAGATACTGCATTAAGTTACGATATGAAATTGATCCCCCTCCGTACCAAACTGGATCTAGCCATTTTTCCAATCGGGGGCAACTTTACGATGGATGTAGAAGATGCAATAATTGCGTCAGATTTTGTGGAGTGCAATAAAATTCTGGGATATCATTATGATAGTAACCCTTACATTATTATCGATCATCAAGAATCAGTCAAAAAATTTGCAGATAGGGGAAAAGAATTGCTGCTTTTGAAAGTTGGTGAATTTTTAGAATTTCAATAATATATTGAGTTTTCAGTGGGAGGGAATGTTTAATATATTTTCTCAATCCCGGCATTCTGCTATTCATTTTTTCACAGACTACATGGAATCAATGGCGACTTGATTTGTAATTATTGTTCTTATAGGAAGTTCATTGTTTGCTCAAAGACTATGGATGAAATTCTCAAATTCCACATAAAAGTATTAAAGGTATATACAGAAATAACATAAGCCGATGATTTGGCATACAGCATTTATAAATAAAATAAGTAATGCTATCTACTAATAAACGGGCTGAGCCCATAACAATATGATAACAAAAAAAATAAGATGGCTGTCGACCTTTTTACCATTAATTTTGGTATTGTCAGGTTGCGGTAAAGATCCAAAGCCGCAGGTCAAGAAGACGCAAACCATTACGCATGGCTCTGCATGGCAATCACAGTACGATCGCATAGACCCAAAAAGATTTACCTGACAACGCTATCGAGCTATTCAGTGAGCAATGGATGGTGGTGACGGCAGAAAAAGAAAACCTATTCAACAGCATGGTCATCAGCTGGGGAGGTTTAGGTTTTATAAAGTGGCTCAGGCTGCAACTGTAAATAAAAATACTGATGAACTAATTGAATCGATTAAAAAGAAGAATGCAGATGCAAAATTTACAAAGAATATAACTAAAGATGAAATCGGAAAAACTTCTTTTTACAAAACTTTTATAAAAGTTGATCTGGGAAATAATGTTTCACAAAATTATATAATTTACAATGCAATAATAAACGGCTACAATGCGAGTTTTTGTATAATATATTTAAATGAGACACCTGAACTAATAGAATTATTAAATGCATTTAAAGATTCAAAATTTAAAATTCAATAAATTAAGGCAACAATATACTTGAGTGTACCATCGAAAAAATATTATTTATCTGTACAAAAGTGTATTTTTACACATAATGACATTATCAGATATATTTAAATATATAATAACTTAAAAAAATTATTCTAAGTAATTAAAATGGTGCCAACTGTCTTCAGTGGGCGCCATTTGGCTGTTCGTGAACATCACAGGACTATATTCAAACCAATTAATATTAGATATTGATAATATTTTGAATGTATTAAATGTTGTTTAATTTACATTCATTAAAAATTGAAGCTAAAAAATATCTGTTTTTTAGCTGGGCAAATTCGGTTTGGTACTTTATCTATAAAGCAATAAAAAAAACATTGCATGGGATTATAAGGGATTAAAGTTTTAGCACCACGATTATACTTTTTCGTTGATGATTTGACCAATGAAAATGCTAAATGGAGAATCTCAATATATTTATTTCATAGCCTTTGAGCATAATTTTTTTAAACAAAATTGATAGTTTCGTAAAGCTTTGATACAATCAGGATTGAAATAGTAGTAAATTTCAGTTATTTCAAAGTCCATTTCAGTAGCCAATTATTCCGTTTCGGTAAAGATAAAAGTCAGATGTCGGCTTCTCGTTCATTTCTTTGTATTAATAAATATAAATAATTGAACCAGAATATTATGAAAAAATATTTTTTTCCAGCTGATTCCAAAAAACGAAAAACCGGAATCAGATTAGCGGGTATTGCCCTTACTGCATTGCTGCTAGTTTCAGCCTTTGCGTGGTCTGCAGGTCTTATTGGGCAACGTAATACGACCAGAACATTTTTAGAGAATACACCGGATTCATTTCCGGCAGGATACCGTCGGGCTCACGGCAAAGGTATTTGCTTTGAAGGCACTTTTCACGCTTCTGGAAATGCTGTGCCATTATCTATAGCACAGGTATTTGGACAGAAAGATGTTCCTGCAGTGGGTCGATTTTCTTTAGGTACCGGCAATCCGCACGCGCCGGATAATTCCAGCCGTACAGTAAGTATGGCTTTGATGCTGACATCTGCTGATGGCGAACAGTGGCGAATGAAATTGAATAATAAACCTTTTTTTGGCACTCGGGATGCCGTAGGATTTCTAAAACAAATTGAAGCTTTTAAGCCCGATCCTACAACAGGAAAACCTAATCCTGAAAAGGTTGCAGCTTTTCTTAAAGAATACCCTGAAGCAAAAAAGTCTATGGAATATGATGCCAAGGCACCCTGGACTAAAAGTTTTGCAGGCTCGGAATATTATGTTATCAATGCATTTCTTTTAATAGATTCCAACGGAAAAGAACATCCTGTTCGTTGGTCAATGCGTCCGCACGCTCCCTTTGTTTCGATGAGCGCAGAAGAACGAAAAAAGGCTGGCCCAAACTATTTATTTGATGAATTGAAAAAGCGACTGGAAAAAGCTCCTCTTTATTGGGATCTGGTATTGACTATCGCTGAACCCGGAGACCCTGTCAACGACCCCTCCCAACAATGGCCTGCAAACCGTAAACAAATCATTGCAGGGACTTTGGAAGTTAACCGTGTTTTTGATCAGGCAGAAGGTGGGTGCAGGGATATCAACTTTGATCCAACGCTTGTGCCGAAGGGAATTGCGTTGTCTGATGATCCTGTTTTAGCAGCAAGGGCAGGTATATATTCTCATTCGTACAATGACAGGGTAAGAGAAATCGGTTATGGCAAAGCGACCGATGCTGTAGGAAAACCTAAAAAAGACAACTCTCAAAACAAATAACGATGAATAATAAAAAGCTGACTCAGATGCCTCCTTCATCTTTTAATATTACGGCGCGAATCCTACATTGGCTGATGGCCGCAATGATATTAACAATGTTATTCGTGGGAGTAGGAATGATGACATCATTAACATTAAGGCCTTGGCTGCTGGATTTGCATATACCGTTGGGAGTAGCTGTACTGCTGCTGGTAATTGTCCGTTTGATCAACCGCCTGACCAGACCCGTTCCAAAGCTTCCCGGTGAAATGCCGGGCTGGCAGAAATATATGGCTACGATACTGCATTGGGTATTTTATGCGCTGATGTTTGCACTGCCTCTTTCCGGCTGGGCACAGCTGTCAGCCGGTGGCTTCCCGGTGAGGCTTTACCCGGGTTTCCATCTTCCCGCGATATTAGAACAAAACCCAACTTCTTATGCCTTGTTGCACGATTCACACCGGATAATGGCTTGGGCGTTTTTCTTTATGATAGTCGGGCATCTTTCTGCGGCCTTGATTCACGGGTTTATTTACAGAGACAACATTCTGCAATCAATGATAGGGCAAAAAAAGCTAACTGATAAATCTGAGGAAATCTGTTCTGACCAATAAACTTAAGAAGGGCAAAATGCTATCGGTGTAAAAGTCTTTGTATATTTAAATTCTCATTTTTTAATTTATAATGAATTTTAATAATATAATTCGACTTAACAATTGAGATCTATTTTATGAAGAAAGAACAAAATGCATTTTTGAATAACCGCTGGAAACGAATATTGATTGTTTGTTTTGCCTTTTTAATGATGTACCTCATTTCATTCATCATCGATCCGTTCTCTCCTTACTGGGGCAATTTTTTTAAAAGGGATTGGACGAAAGTAAGCCGGGATCTTGCAACCTCTTTTATTTTTTGCTTTATTGTATCAGAAGTGAGCATTCTCATCAGCAACAGGTTTAACCAAAGTGTTCCCTGGACCAATTATCCTGGAAAGCGTTTTACGATTGAAATATTTCTGAATCTTTTTGTAATCCTGGCAGTACAGCTGATTATTAACTTTTTCAAATCGAGGATGAATGGAAAACCTCTGACTTTTGGATTTGGTCCGGGAGGATCCGTAGAAGAGGCAAGAGGGATGATCCAGTGGCTTGTCGTTAGTACTATTATTGCACTATTTATCGTAGGAATTCATATTGGCAATTACCTGATATCAAATTGGAAAAACGAGGCATTAAAGGCTTCAGAGCTTAAGCAGGTAGCATTGGATGCTGAGTTACAGTCATTAAAACTTCAGATAGATTCACATTTTGTATTCAATAATCTGAGTGTATTGTCTGAGACCATCCTCAAAGATCAGATGCTGGGATATGCATATGCTGAAAACTTTTCCCGTATATACCGTTACCTTCTTCTAAATGCTAAAAAAGATATTATTACGCTGGAACAGGAGCTTAAATTTTTAGAGTCTTACCGATTTCTTATTGAACACCGGTTCTCTAATGGGGTACAGTTTCATATCTCTGCAGATGAGTCATCAAAAAATCTTTATATGCCGCCTCTTACCTTGCAGCTTCTTGTCGAAAATGCGTTAAAGCACAATAAAACGAACCGAAAAGAACCACTGATCGTACGCATCAGTACTGATAATGCGCAAACATTGACAGTTGAAAATAATATGCTGCCAATTGCAAAGGTTCAAGATTCTTTTGGTATAGGATTAACCAATATAAAACGTAGGTATCAATTGCTGTCAAAACGGCCGGTTGAGATCAGTAAAGCCAATAATTGTTTCAAAGTAACCATACCACTTCTTAAACTATGATGACAAGCAGGATTTTAATTATTGAAGACGAGATTCCCAATGCAGAAAGACTTGTTCGTCTGCTTGGTAAAGTACGACCAAATGCAGAGATAGTAGCTGTTATTGAAAGCGTTGCGGAAAGTGTGGAGTGGTTTAATGAAAATGAGCAGCCCGATGTTGTGATGATGGATATCAGGCTGTCTGATGGATTAAGTTTTGAAATTTTTGAAAAAGCGGAAGTCCTTTGCCCCGTTATCTTTACCACTGCATATGACGAATATGCAGTCAAGGCGTTCAGGTATAACAGTGTTTTTTATCTTTTGAAGCCTATTGAGCAGGATGAACTGAATATGGCTATAGAAAAACTCGAAGCAAAGACGATTGTAAAAATTGATCGTACATTAATGGAAACTCTTTTAACTTCTCTGAAGCCACAAGGTTACAGGAATCGTTTTCTGATATCATATAGAGATAGTTATAAGACTGTACTCGTTGATGATATAATGTACTTTTATTCAGAATTTAAAATGACGAAAGCCAGGCTGGCTAATGGTGAGGAGGAAATAATTCCGGAAACGTTGGAAGAACTGGAACAGCAACTTGATCCCAAATTATTTTTCAGAGCCAACAGGCAGTATATTATAAACATTAATTCTATTTTACAGATCAGCAATTATTTTAAGGGTAAGCTTAAAGTAAAACTAAAAAAAAGCGATGAAGCAATTATCATAAGTCGAGAAAAATCTGCACAATTTAAATCTTGGATCGGTTACTAATCAAGAGGTTGTCATTACGAAAATAATATTATAGCAATTGAGATTTTAGCTTAATAATATATTCTAATTTATTGTAAATTAAATGTTAAAATAAAGTATGGTATATAAAATATTTCCTCGTCACGTAGTCATTTAGAATTAAAATACATTGAAATTATATTGTAAAATTCTGGTAGCCACAAATTTCAATGTAGAAAAATCGAGATATAAAAAAACTTTCATACAACTGAGTTTGCGTAAGTGCACAATAACAAAATCGGTTCTTTAAATGTTCAAGCAAGTACAGTTAATTGAGTAAATTTTAAATAGACTGTTTTTTAATGATTGTCAATAGTTTCATCGCAGCCGTTTTTCCCATTTCATAGCCGTCGTTAATGATACATTCATAGGAATCGTCCAGATATTTTGGAAGAATTCCCTCCGTTATGGCAACGACTTTAGCTTTTGGGGAAGCCGTTTTTTTATTGACAAGGGAACTGTGCAGTCCGGCAAGAGTCTCATCACTCATTACAAAGTAACCGTCGAAGTCTTCATAATCAAAGATGATACTCATTTTCTCCTTTACCATATCGGCGGAATTGCAGTAGATGATCTTGCACTTTACATCTTTGTGCTTATCGATAACCTCTGAAAAATGATTTTTACGGGTTTGTGATATTTCCAGGTTTTCATCCCCGAAAATAGCAACAATATTTTTACAGCCAGCTTCTATGAGCTTTTGGGCGGCAGTTTGCGCATAAAGCCTGTTGTCAAATATCACCTCTTCAAAGACATTTTGTGGAATGGTCTTGTCGAAAATGACCAAAGGAAGTTCCAGCTCCTTAATTTTATTGAAATGGGTGAGGTCCTTTGTCTGTCTGCTGAGAGAAATCAGGATGCCATCCACCCTTGAGTTGATACAGGTAAGCAGATTTTCCTCTTCCATTCCCAGAGATTCTTCCGAAGAAAGCACAAAAAAGTTATAGCCTTCCGAATGTAGCACGGAGGAAATCCCTTTGAATCTGAGTTATTTCGGAAGATTGTTTGAGCAACATTTTGGCATGAAACCCAAAAGATGGAGCACGCAGCATCGATTGAAAGACAAGTGAGCTTCTATATGATCGTATATAGAGCAGTGCCATTGTA